>OMKS01000018.1_pt1 | contig 112766 bp, 105 predicted proteins | sample 1674721 | NCBI WGS metagenome assembly OMKS01 (sample SAMN06264996, study PRJEB25208) | sediment metagenome | isolation source: hot spring sediment | place: USA: California | collected 2014-09-02 | reverse complement strand
AGAACCTCTTCCACCTTGTAGGGGTAGGCCTCCATCACCTCTTTGAAAATCAGGTGCCTCTTCTTGTCGAAATACTTAATACAGTCACGGATCTGATCATGCGGGAATGTCAGGGTGTTCTCGTACACGATCCGCTCGATCCTGGCGAAATGTCCGCGCAACTGCTCATAACCTCCCTCGAGAGAAAATGCTTCAAAGAGTCTGTTTATCCTGAGTTCTCCCGGGGGATCAAGACCCGAAATCTTCATGCAGCCCGGCACCAAAGAAATGGCTTCTTTCAGCGAGTGCCTGCTGTGGGTGAGCGCGATGAATATACCATCGGGGCGCAAGATACGGGATATCTGTGGAATCAGGTGGGGAAAGAAGTACAGGGAATAACTCGCCACAACGAGGTCCCAGCAGGCATCATCCATCTCCGTGATGAGATCTGCGCTGCCATGAATGTACTCGACACCGTAGCCGAGGGCTGAGACGGTCTCCTCGAAGGACTGCCTGTTTGCGGCATTGACCACATCGACACCGACAATGGTCGCTGATGGAGCGAGCCTGTCCCTGAGCTTTTCGGTGAAGAATCCATACCCGCAGCCAAGATCGATGACCCTGGTGTAGCCCGTGAGACGGAGCCCTTCGAGAGCCACCTCCCTGATGTCGCGTGCATTGGCCGCATACCGCTGGATGAGCTGACTGGTTTGACGGTGGTCATCGATAGGTTCATACGTACTCCTGATATCTTCATGGGAATAGAGATGAGTCATAGCCATTCCCCCTCCAGTCAGTGTTCCTGCTCCCGGTTACGTATGCCCGATGAATGGAGTTGCCTTTCACCATACTGAAAAGCTACTATACCCCTACTAATAAGGAGGTGAGCATGACCCAGCAAGATGTGTACAGAGAATTATCGAAAAAGCTCATGATGGAGCACTCATCGATCCTTCCGGAGATCTGGAATTCCATCTGCTCTCTCGAGGAAGCGGAAATCATCAACGCGCTGCCTGCAACCGCAGAGGATCTTGCTTCGAGATTCGCGAAACCCCAGGAGGAGATGCAGTCCCTCCTGGAAAATCTCTATCACCGTGGCGTGGTGTTTGACTATGTGCGAGATGGTGCCACCCATTACCGCATGCCCCGCCATGTGGTCCAGTTCCATGACGCGACAATCCTGTGGGATGAGGCTCCGCAGGAGATGATGGACCTCTGGATAGAGTTCGGCGAGACGGATTATCCCCGGCTCCTGGAGCTCGTCACCCAGATCAGGATGCCTGCCTTCATGCGGGTCATCCCCATAAACGAAACCTTAGCGACAAAAAATCAGGTTCTCGCCTATGAAGACGCTCTCCAGCTCCTGGAAAACGCTTCCACTATAGCGGTGACCACCTGCGTGTGCAGGAAGCTTTTAAAAAAATGCGAGAATGCCATTGAAAACTGCATCCAGATCAACAAGGGAGCAGAGTACAACCTCAAGAGGGGAACCGGCAGAGCGATCGGTATCGAGGAGGCGAAACAGATCCTGAAGGACGCGCAAGCCTCTGGCCTCGTTCACCTTACCGAAAACATCGGGGGAAAATCAAATGTCATCTGCAACTGCTGTACCTGCTGCTGCGAGATGCTGCGTTTTGCAACGGATTCCAGGACAAAGGGAGTGCTTGCGCCCAGCCGTTACCGGGCCACAGTGAACGAAGAAGACTGTACTGCGTGCGAGGTGTGTGTTGACATCTGCCCGGTGGGCTCAATCAGTATGAGTCGAGGCGAGGTGGCCCTGGTCGAAGCTGAAACCTGCATCGGATGCGGTCTGTGTGCAACCCTCTGCCCCGTGGCGGCCATCTCCCTGATTGAGGTGAGATCAGAGGAGTTCATTCCCATGAAGTGATAGCTCGATCCTTCGAGTTGCCTTGTTCAGCATGAGAAAGACGAATCTTCCAGGAAGGATACGACCCCCCCTTGTGAACGGTTTCGTGGGAGATCACCTGCTCCCAGGTGATCTCCCACGATGGCATCGAGTGCTGTACGGCCATCATCGAGACTCCCGGTGTTCATGATATACGTATCTGCGCGCGCAATGGGTATGGCGGTTCCATAGGCGATCTCCCGCATGTCACGCTCGTCAAAGGCATCAGCCGAATCGTCTGCACGAGCCCTGTGGAGCACCCTCTCTCGTCTCGTTTCCCGGGGAGCCAGGAATGCAACGACAACAGTCGGAGCATGCTGTCTTATGAGTTCAACCTCCTGCCAGGATCGCATCTCCTCGAGAAACACCCCAGTCTCGTGATGTTCGAGGGCCCGAGACAGTGCCCTGCGGGTAACCCCCATGCCGTCAGGGTTCCTGAGTTCATCAGATACCCGTGCAGTAGTCACTGCATCTTCCTCGAGTCCCCTGTTCCTGATCTCTTCTCGAACGATATCTCCCGTGGAGTAGTAGGGCATGCCCTTCGATTGAGCGTACATCCTGGCAATATTCTTCCCTGAGGCAGGCATGCCGACGATGATGAAGATCTTCACGTCAGTGCTCCACTGCTCTCAGTGGTTCCCCTGCACAGGGCACGAAACCCTGGAGAAACGTGTACATCTCCCCATCGCTTCATGGCAGCTTGTCGATGCCGGCTCACTGATTCAACCATGCACTGATCTCTCTGTGCGTGTCCTGCCACCCGCCCTGCAGCCGCTGGGACAAGAATGCAGCGTAGACGCTTTCGAAAAGCTGAAGCCCCGTCTCGATGAGGTTCATGCGCTCGAAGAATACCGCCTCCCGTTCCTGGATTGGGTCCGTGATCTCATCGCGCTCGATGGTTACCGGAGGGCAGGTAAAGGATCCAAAGGCGAACAGATCTGCCTTCAGAGATATCTTCCACTTCATGGAATCTTTTTCAAAGTAAAGGAGTGCTTCGGTAATGTTCTTTCCGTCCTGAATGGCCCTTCTCGCCTCGGCAAAATCTCTCTGTGGACCGATGATGGAACTCTTGCGGATACCGTCCTCTCCCTCGGAGCACAGGACAAACCGATCGTGGAGGTAGCTGAGAAATCGCTCATCTCTCTCGGCTGGGCCATCCTGGGTCACCTCGTACGTCGACACTCCCGCGCTCGTCCGGTACATGAGCCACAGGAGAAACTCCCATCCAAGCCATCGATTCTTCTTGATCTGGAGAAGCACATCTTTTGATGGGGCCTGGTTGGCCCTTTCCAGAGCCCCGTGAAGGCTCTTGACCAGAACGGCCTCTGCCCGACTGATGGGATGAATGGGCTCCAGCAGAAAACCCTCGAAGGTTCGGCTGACTTCATCCTCGATGAGATCAAGGGCCCTGGCACTGATACTGGTGATGCTCACCACATCGGATCTCGTGTCCCAGACCACATCCCAGGAGGAAGGCACCGGAAGACTGCGGGCAATGAGCGATGCGTGGATGTTCTCTTTCATCTCGAGCCTTCTTCTGGACGGAACCCGGGATATAGCGGGTCTCTCAGAAAGCCACTTGTCGCATTCGGCCAAGAGCAGATTTTTCACCAGCGTGGAAGGGACCTTTCTCTGGTCTCTTCGCAGGCTGAACACAAGGTAGTGATCGCGCACAAAGGTGGTGGGATCCGTGAAATCCGAACTCTGGTGATTGTCGAACACAACCCAGCCCGTGGAGGATTCCTCTGCTGTTTTATCGATTCCCATAAACTGGTTCTTCATCAGCTGCCGACCGATCCATGCCTCAAAGTCTCCCTCCGGGCGCACCCCGTGTAATCGGTACTGGAACAGGCTCACGGTATTGGAAAGAATCCCCATGGTGTCCTCCTCATCAAGCATGACCAAAGGAAATCAGGACATACACTACATGCAGACCACGATCAACCTTCACTGATACCCCACAGAGGTTTTGAGAACCGATGGTGATGAAGCCCGTCACTTCCCCTTCAGCCCGGAATGTGTCGATCCCTCCAGCCATTCCGGTCCTCGCTGCGTTCAAGTCCGGATTGACATGGCTCTTTGACTCTCGTATTTTCTCGTGATACCATCGACTAACCGCCTTGAAGAGTCTATGCGGTCAAGGACAGAGCAATGAGAATAGAGACCCCCGGACAAGTTACAGACAGAATAACCCTCTTGGGACGCAGAGATTCATGCGTCTATCTGGTCGACGGCAACGGCGAGTATGCCCTCCTGGGCGGAGGCATGGCATCCATCATCCCGGACATCAGGGACCAGGTGAACCGCCTTGGCATCGATGTGGAAAAGATCAGGCGTATCATCATCCTCCACTCGCACATCGATCACGTGGGTGCAGTGCCCTATCTGAAACAACAGTGGCCCTGGGTTGTCGTGAGCGCCTCGAAGAGAGCCCAGCACCAGCTTGCACAACCCCAGGTGATCAGTACCATCGTAGAATTCAGTAGGCTCCTGCTCCAGGCAACAGAACCGGCTGCATCGCTTTCAGCGTATGGTCTCGACATAACCTCCATCGAAGTGGAAGAGGCCCTGGGAGATACCGAGAAGATCCCCTGCGGAGACCTCACTTTGGAAGTGCTCGAGGTGCCCGGCCATTCCTCCTGCTCGATCGCCATCTACATACCGCAGGAAAAGGCTCTCTTCGGCTCGGATGCTGGGGGCATTCTCTACGGAGATACCATTTTCACCTCCGCCAACTCCAACTTTGATCAGTATCAGGCAAGTCTCGAGAAAATGTCTTCCTGTGAGGTGAACGTCTACCTTGCAGAGCATTACGGGGCCCTCACGGGTGAAGATGCATCAACCTATCTCGAGAAGGCCAGAGATTCCGCTGCCCAGACCAGAAAACTCATCGCGGAAACCCTGCGAAAAACCGGAGAGGTCAGGAGCGCCGCTGAAGAGATCACAGAGCTTTTCATGGCAGAGGGTTCGGGGTACTTCCTGCCCCGGGAGATCATGCAGATGGTCATCGCTCAGATGACCGGTTTCGTGGCGAAAAACCTCTCTCCTCCCCTGAAACCGAGCTCCAACACATAGGACTCACGGAAACAGCGTCTCTCAGAAAAACCACTTCACGAGCTGCAGCTTGAAGCGATATGGAACGTAACGAAGGGGTATGTCGAAGGCCAGGGTGTTCTTCACGACACTCTTTGTATGACTGAAGGCGTCGAAGCTCGCCCTTCCATGGTAGGACCCCATACCGCTCTCCCCCACACCGCCGAAGGGGAGAAAGTGAGAAGCGACGTGCACCATTGCATCGTTGAAGCAGATTCCCCCGGAGGAGGTCTCTCTGATGACCTGCTGCTGGCGCTCAAGGTCTCTGCTGAACAGGTAGAGGGACAGGGGCTTGGGCCGGGAGTTGACGAAGCGGATCGCCTCTGAAAAACCGGAATAGCTCAGTACCGGAAGAATCGGCCCGAAGATCTCTTCATGCATGACGGGAGCATCCTGAGGAGCATTGCGCATGATGGTGGGTGCAATGTAGCGCTGGGCACGGTCTGTCTGTCCACCGACGACAAGATCCCCCTGATCGAGATATGCGCTCAAGCGTGAAAAATGCCCCTCGCTGATGATCCGTGCGTAGTCAGGACTCTTGGTCGGGTCAGTTCCGAAAAACTTCAGCACCTGGCGTTTCAATATATCGAGAAACTCCTCCATGATCTTCTCATCCACGAGGAGGTAGTCAGGGGCCACACAGGTCTGACCGGCATTGAAGAATTTTGCCCATGCAATCCTGCGTGCCGCGTAAACCATATTCACATCGCTGTCCACGATGCACGGACTCTTCCCTCCGAGTTCGAGCGTTACCGGGGTCAGATGACGGGATGCCGCCTCCATGACAACCCTTCCAATGCGCGTGCTGCCAGTGAAAAAAATCGTGTCGAACTGTTCCTCCAGCAGGGCCTGGGCAACCTCAGGCCCACCTGTGATCACCGAGATATACCTGGGATCGAAGTTCTCCTCGAAGATCTCCGCCATGACACTGCTCGTTGCGGGAGAGATCTCGGAGGGTTTTATGATGGCACAGTTGCCTGCAGCCATGGCCCCGATCAGGGGGGCGATGGCAAGCTGGAAGGGGTAGTTCCACGGGGACAGGATGAGTGCCACGCCAAAGGGTTCGTACGTGATGAAACTCCGTGATGGCAAGAGCGGCAACGCGGTGAGCGTCATCCTCGGGCGTGCCCAGGAACGAAGTTTCTTTACGCAGTACGTAATCTCGCTGAAGACAAGGGATATCTCGCTCGCATAGGCCTCGAGGGTGGGTTTTCTCAAGTCAGTGTGCAGGGCATCGAGGATACGCCTTTCATTGTCACTGATGACCTGGTGCAGTTTCCTGAGCTGCTGCAGGCGGAAATCCAGATCCTTCGTCACTCCTGAAGCAAAGAAAACCTTCTGCCTGGCCACAACATCGCTAATGGTTGCCTTCTCCATGTGATCCCCCTATTGTTGATGTAATACTGATAAAGGTAATACCTCGAGACAATGAAGGGAAGTACCCGTGATGCGTTTTTTCAGAATTCACCATCAGGCCCTCCTGGACACCGGCCTCTTCACGCGTGGCGGAAACACAGATCTGTCCGAGAACCCGGAGAGGATACGGGCTGGATTCTTCATGAAGATATTCGTACGCTTCTCCCTCCGGGATCTTGCTGAGACAACGTCATGCACGTGATCTCAATCGGGACGTCGGGGTGGACCTATGATCACTGGAGGGGGGTTTTCTACCCGGAGGATATCCCGAAGACACGCTGGCTCGAGTTCTATTGCCGAGCATTCTCCACCGTGGAGGTCAATGCCACCTTCTATCGACACATGAAGCCATCCACTGTCGAGAAGTGGGAGCAGAATACCCCCGAGGACTTCTGCTGGTCCATTAAGGCGAACCGTCTCATCACCCATATCAAGCGCCTCCGTGGTGTCCATGAACCCCTCGAACGATTTCTCTCGTCTGTTGCACCCCTGGGGGAAAAACTCGGACCCATCCTCTTTCAGCTACCCCCATCCCTTGCCTTTGACGAGGGGCTTCTCATGACGTTTCTTTCCCTCATCCCGAAACATTTTCACTGCGCCCTCGAGGCACGCAACAGGAGCTGGGTGAACGAGAGGGCCTTCTCCTGTCTGCATCAGCACAAAGTAGCATGGTGCATCTCCGATACCGCAGGCCGCTACCCCTGCTACGAGGAGCTTACGGCAGACTTCGTTTATCTCAGGCTCCATGGTTCGAAGAAGCTCTACGCTTCGAGTTACACGGAAGATGAACTCGCGGCATGGGCTGCCAGGATAAAGGGATGGGAGCGGGACACCTACGCCTACTTCGACAACGACTTCATGGGGTATGCACCGAACAATGCACTGAAGCTCAAGGCGCTCCTCGGCGCAGATATTTCAGGGATTTCACCGGGATAAACCCGGTGAACCAGGGTTGCCATTGAGTTGTACCTCATTATTTGTATGAATAGAATGGCTTTGATAAGGAGGTTTGGATGAGCAAGAAAGGTACCGATGAAGTGCGTCACGGGTTGAAACTGGTCAGCCCGGCCTTTGACCAAGGAGAGATGATTCCCTCCGAGTACACCTGTGATGGGAGCAACATGTCTCCACCCCTTGAAATCTCGGGGGTACCTGCCGGCACGAAGAGCCTCGTGCTCATCTGCGATGACCCGGATGCACCGATGCCGGCGCTCGCGCTTCTGACCTTTGTCCACTGGGTTTACTACAACATCCCCCCGGAGGTGAGCTCCCTCGACAAGAACATCGGTCACGACGAGCACCCGGCAGCAGGAGGTATCCAGGGAAAGAACGGATACCGGAAGGTCGGCTACGGCGGACCTTGCCCTCCTTTTGGCACGCACCGGTACTTCTTCAGACTCTATGCGCTGGACACGCTCCTCGATCTCCCCCCCGGGGCAAAGAAGAAGCAGGTCCTCAAGGCCATGAAAGGGCACATCATCACTCAGACGGAACTCATGGGCACGTACAAGAAAAGATGAACCCTGCTCAAGATCTCTGCCCCCGGGCGAAGCGGGAAGGTATCTTCTCCATGGAGCACAGGGGTGAGAATCATCATGCCTGAGCCATCCTACCTTGCCCGGCATGAAACCGGGGTTCTGCAGGAGAGGATCTCTCAAGCCCTTGACCTGTTATCAGAGTGCCGGCTCTGCCCGCGGAGGTGTGGCGTGGATCGCACCAGGGGAGAAACAGGGTTCTGTGCAACGGGACGATATGCAAAGATGGCAAGCTTCGGCCAGCACTTTGGAGAAGAGGCTCCCCTCGTAGGCTGGAATGGGTCGGGAACGATATTTTTCAGCTCGTGTAATCTCTTGTGCACCTTCTGCCAGAACTACGACATCAGCCACCTTGGCTCGGGAAAAGAGGTGTTTCCATCCGATCTGGCCTCGGCCATGGTTTCCCTTTCAAGGAGCGGCGTGCACAACATCAACTTCGTGACTCCGTCTCATGTGGTTCCCCAGATACTCGAGGCACTTCCCGGGGCGATCGAACAGGGTCTTCGCATCCCCCTGGTGTTCAATACCGGAGCCTATGATCTCGTCCCCACACTTCACCTTCTGGAGGGCATCTTTGATCTGTACATGCCTGATTGCAAGTTTTGGGATGAGTCCTATGCAGAGAAATTCTGCTCAGCGCCGGATTATTGTGATGTCGCCAGAGAAGCACTGAAGGAGATGCACCGCCAGGTGGGAGACCTCACCATCGGAGACGACGGTATCGCGATACGGGGGCTGCTAGTCAGGCATCTCGTGATGCCGGGAGGTATTGCCGGTACTGAACAGGTCATGGAGTTCCTCGCCCGGGAACTCTCTAAAGGCACCTATGTGAATGTGATGGACCAGTATCGACCCTGTTACCGGGCTCATGACGATCCCCTGCTCGATCGTCGGATCACCCGGGAAGAATACCTGGAAGCCGTTGAATCTGCACGAGAGGCAGGGCTCTCGAGGTTTGACGGGCACACGAGCGTTCGAATCCGCATGTTCTAGAGATGCTTCGAGGCTTCAATGCCCTTGACTCATGACGGAAACTCTTTAGAATGAGAAGGAAAACTAGGGGGATGGTATGAGTTCTTTTACCGAACGGGTCATCAGGGCAATCAAGCTCGATCCCGCAGTGTACGAGGAGGTTGAGGCGGACAGGTCATCCATGAACCAGGCAGTGCTCGTGGTAATTCTCTCGAGCCTTGCCGCCGGGATCGGGGGCATGCAAACCGGTGGTCTTGGATTCATTGTTGCAGGGACAATTTCCGCCCTGATTGGATGGTTCATCTGGGCGTTTCTCACCTATATTATCGGCACGAAGCTCCTTCCCGAGCCACAGACTAGGGCCGATTACGGAGAGTTGCTCCGTACCATCGGGTTCTCGAGTGCACCGGGCATGCTCAGGATCCTGGGAGTGATCCCGTTTATCACAGGGATTGTCTTTCTCGTGTCCTTTGTGTGGATGCTCGTCGCCATGGTCATCGCGGTTCGACAGGCCCTTGACTATACGAGCACCATGAGAGCAGTGGGCGTATGCATTATCGGTTGGATCATTCAGATTCTCCTCATTGCCCCCATCCTCTACCTCATGGGTGTCAGGGCGGGAATGTAGATATCATCCGATCAGAGGCCGCGGACATTTTTAACGAGTTTAACAGGGGGACATTTCTCACGACTCTTGACATGGGCACTCACGTCACCTTGATTTTCCTGTCTCCCGCCCAATGATTAGCTTCAATGCCCCCTGAGAATATGGCGTCACGATCAGCACACGCGTTCTCTGGAGCGTGATCCGCACGATGAGGGTCGGGACTTCACCAGGGGAAAGGGAGAACACGGAATCAGCCCCATGAACAGACTTTCAAGAGAGATCAGCCCCTACCTGCTCCAGCATGCATCCAATCCCGTGGACTGGTATCCATGGAGCCCGGAGGCCTTTACCCAGGCACGAAAAGGGGATCGCCCTGTCTTTCTGTCCATCGGGTATTCATCCTGCCACTGGTGTCATGTGATGGAACGGGAGTGTTTCGCTGACGATGAAGTTGCGGCGCTCATGAACGAAACGTTCGTATCGATCAAGGTTGATCGGGAGGAAATGCCCCATATCGACAGCATCTACCTCAGAGTCTGCCAGATGATGAACGGAAGTGCCGGGTGGCCGCTGAGTATCATCATGACTCCGGACAAAGAGCCATTTTTTGCTGCCACGTATCTTCCAAAACACTCCCGGAGGGGATCTATCGGTATGGTTGAACTCACCACCCTCGTTCGGGATGCCTGGACAGAGAAACGATCAGACATCTTCGGCACCGCCCGCGAAATATCTCAGCTTCTCAAAGAAGCCTCTCGGCAACAACCGGCAGCAACGGGTGAACCTTCAGAGGATCTCCTGAAAAAGGCCTTCAGTCACTTCTCCAAGTCTTATGATCCTGCCCACGGGGGATTCGGAACAGCACCAAAGTTTCCTCAACCCCATACCTTCATGTTCCTGCTGAGATACTGGAAACGCACGGGTGATTCCCGGGCCCTGTCCATGGTGGAAGAGACGCTCTCCGCCATGAGGAGGGGAGGGATATACGATCAGGTGGGTTCGGGTTTTCACCGGTATTCCACAGACCGGATGTGGCTCGTTCCCCACTTTGAAAAAATGCTCTATGACCAAGCCCTGCTCTGCATGGCCTACACCGAGGCCTACCAGGCGGTACCGAACGAGACCTTCCGGGAGACCGTTGAGGACACCATCGGGTACGTCCTGCGTGATATGCGATCCGAGGAAGGTGCCTTCTTCACCTCCGAGGATGCAGACAGCGCGGGCGAGGAGGGAAAATTCTACCTGTGGAGACTCGACGAGATCGCGGCCCTGCTGCCGGAAAACGACAGAGATCTGGCCAAGACGCTCTTTTCCATCAGGGAAGAGGGAAACTTCCGGGAAGGCATGCGGGGTGGATTCAACATCCCTTACCTTGATCATGACCTCGACCTCTATGCCAGAGAGCACAGCATGAATCGTGAAGACCTCGTGCAGCGGATCCGCGGAATCCGCCAGGTTCTTTTCGCTCACCGCGCACGACGCACTCCCCCGTTCAAGGATGACAAGATCCTCACCGACTGGAATGGACTCATGATCGCTGCCCTTGCAAAGGCATTCCAGGCCTTTGGAAATCCAGAGCATCTCTCGGCTGCCATCACTGCTGCCTCGTTCATACTCTCACACCAGGTCTCTCCCGATGGTCGCCTGATGCACCTGTACCGGGAGGGCATTTCAAGCCGGCCAGGATTCCTGGATGATTACGCATTTCTTGCCTGGGGGCTGATTGATCTCTACGAAGCATCCTTCAACCCGAGCTTTCTCGAAAAGGCCTCTGGATTGACAAAAACCACGATCGAGCATTTCTGGGATACCGACCAGGGAGGCTTCTTCCTCAGCCCGGATGATGCGGAGATGGAACTGCTGCGACCAAAGGAGATCCATGATGGCGCGGTGCCTTCGGGAAACTCCGTGGCACTCATGAACATCGTGCGGCTCGCGGGCATGACCGGTGACGAAGAACTGTCCGGCATAGCCCGGACGCTCATCACCGCATCTCATGCGGCCATCAGTTCAGCACCGTCAACCCAGGCATTCCTGCTCTCGGCACTGGCTTTTCACCTGGGACCTATTCATGAGATCGTCATTGCAGGAAAAAGGTCGGACCCTGAAGTCTGCTCCATGCTCAGAGTCGTGCACGAGCGGTTTCTCCCCAATAAGGTTCTCGCCGTCTTCGATGATGAACAACCACCCCACGACATCCTCTCATTTCTCACCAGGAACAGGTCAAGTTCTGGAGGAAGAGCCATGGCCTCCGTGTGCAGAGACTCCGTATGCTCTCTGCCTGCTGCCGAGACTGCAACCCTGGTTGATCTCCTGTCCTGAGGTCACGGAGCAGACGGGATGACTCTGTTTATGACCTCTTTCACCGCTGTTGCGACGCTGCTCACCATAGGGATTGTGGGGTTCTGGCTGCTCAGCAGAAGGATCCTGATCGAAAACCTTCTCGGGCCCCTGTCTGTCCTGGCCATTGATATCGCACTGCCCTGCCTGATCTTTGTGAACATTCTCCAGAACTTCACTCCTGATGATCAACCGTTGTGGTGGAGCCTGCCCCTGTGGTGGATTGCCTTCACCTGCGTGATCGCGCTCCTCACGTTCTTCAGTTCCAGGATGTCGGCCCGGGCCTTCAGGCGGGAATTCGGTTTCGCCCTGTTCTTTCACAATGGCATCTTCTTCCCCCTGGCCATCCTCGCCGAGATCTTCACGGCAAACTCTCCCTTCCTCGTGGATCTGTTCCTCTTTACACTCCTCTACCCGGCATTCTTTTTCAACACGGCCCCCCTCTTCTTCGGCAAGAAGCTCCGTTCGCTGGGAATCAAGAGACTCTTCAATCCCGTCCTCGTAGCAACAGTGCTGGCGATTTCGCTCAGGCTTACAGATCTCCATGTCATCGTCCCGGACTTCATCACCTCCGGACTCAAGCTCATCGGTGCAATGGCAGTACCCCTTCTCATGATCATCCTGGGGGGAAACATTTTCATCGATATGCAGAAATCTGCCGGCACACTGAACCTTCGCGAAACAGGGAAATTCGTTCTGATCAAGAACATCATCTTCCCCCTTATAGTCCTCGGCGTTCTCATCCTGCTGAATCCCCCCTATTCCGTCTCACTGATCGTGATGATCCAGAGTGCGGTGCCGCCGATAACGGCCGTACCCATCATGACCGAGCGCGAGGGAGGCAACCGGGCCATTGTCGATCAGTTCATAGTTGCCAGCTTCCTCGCTTCCCTGGTGAGCCTTCCACTCATGCTTGCCCTCTTTGGCAGATTCTTTTCTCCCTGATTGTCCCCAACGGGCTGTCCTTTCACTGACACTCTCCATATGGACTTTTTTCCCCTGTGACTTATAATGGTGTTCAGAAATGTTAGCACAGGTGTACTCTTCGGCCCTGTGGGGCACGGATGCAATTAGTGTTTCTGTGGAGGCAGACGTTCACGGGGGTCTTCCCAGTTTCTCCATCGTCGGTCTACCCGACAACTCTGTCAAAGAGAGCAGAGAACGTGTGAGATCCGCCATCGTGAATTCAGGGCTTGATTTCCCGCCGATGCGCATCACGTTGAATCTCGCCCCTGCGGATGTGAAAAAAGAGGGCGGTATCTTTGACCTGCCCATTTCCATTGCCATCCTTGCGGCACGGGGGATTGTCCCGGCCCAGAAAGCCAGGGGCTACCTCTATGTGGGAGAACTGGGTCTTGACGGGAGCCTGAGACCGGTGCGGGGGGTTATATCCTCTGCTTTTCTCGCCCAGCGCATGGGGCTCAGAGGTATTGTCTGTCCGGAGCAGAACTGGAGAGAAGCTTCGTTCTCCGGAATCGCGGTCAGACCGGTGAAGGACCTGAAGCAGGCCTGCCGCTTTCTCTCCCATGATGAACCGCTTCCCCTTTGCCAGGAAACCCCTGATCCACCATCTCCTGATCAGTACTCCCCTGATTTGTGCGAGGTAACCGGCCAGGAGATGCCCAAGAGGGCACTGGAAATAGCTGCCGCGGGCGGTCACAACCTCCTCATGATCGGTCCGCCTGGCGCCGGGAAATCAATGCTTGCAAAACGCCTGCCTTCGATTCTGCCCCTCCTCGAACGAGAGGAGATGCTTGAATGTATCCGCATCTATTCGGCTTCCGGCAAGCTTGAACCCGATACCTTATTCACAGGGAGACCTTTCAGGTCCCCCCACCACACCATCTCCGATGCAGGACTCATCGGCGGGGGAGCACATCCTTCTCCCGGGGAAGTCACCCTGTCTCACAACGGGGTCCTGTTTCTGGATGAACTCCCTGAATTCAAGCGCAGCGCCCTGGAGGCCATGAGGCAGCCCCTGGAGGATGGGACGGTAACGGTTTCCCGGGCGAACTCGGCCTTTACGTTCCCTGCCCGATTCCAGCTTGTTGCGGCCATGAACCCCTGCCCCTGCGGGTTTCTCGGTCACCGAGGCAAGGAGTGCCGCTGTACCCCGGTTCAGATCGCAAAGTATCGCGCAAAGGTTTCAGGACCACTCCTGGACAGGATCGACCTGCACGTCTGGGTTGACCCCGTGGATGCGGAGAGTGTTATCAAAGCACAGAAGGGGACCATCTCCGCTTCGGTCCGTGAACGGGTCCTCTCTGCCAAACAGTATCAACTCAGCAGGGGACACATGAATTCGAGGATTCCTGACAAGGATATCGAGCATCTCTGTCCGCTGAGCGCCTCCTGCAAATCACTGCTCATTGCGGCCATAAATCGCTACCATCTCAGCATGAGAGGGTACAAACGAGTCATCAAGGTCGCACGTACCATCGCAGACCTGGAGAATGCTCATTCCCTTGGGGAAATGCACCTCGCAGAGGCGCTCCAGTACAGACCCGAACTCAGAAGTGACTAGCACGGGGCCGGTGAGCACGCCAAATCATCTGGAGCGATAAAACAGCACACAGTGTCCGTTCGGTCTGGAAGGTTTTCGGAGGTGCCTAGAGGAACAGTTGAGATATGGACGACTCACTGTAGATCCTCTTTATTGCCTCTGCAAAGAGATTCGCCACTGAGAGAACCGTAATCTTCGAGCAGTTCAGGGCATCCCCTTTCAGGGGAATCGTATCGGTCACGACGAGTTCCTGGATCGGTGAATTCTCGATCCTGCTGATTGCCGGACCCGAGAGAACGGGATGCGAGCAGCAGGCAAGAATATTTTCTGCGCCGGCATCCATCAGTGCCACTGCACCACTGGCAAGAGTCCCGGCGGTATCCACAATATCATCGATAATGAGGCACACCTTCCCCCTGACATCTCCGATAATATGCATGACATTCGACTCATTGGCACGTTCCCGCTTTTTATCGATAATGGCAAGGTCAGCCTTCAGGGGTTTGGCGTAGGCCCGTGCACGTTCCACGCCCCCTGCATCCGGGGACACGATGCAGAGATGATTCATGAACTTATCCTTGATATAGTCGAGCACCACGGGTTTGGCGTAGAGGTTGTCCACCGGGATATCAAAGAATCCCTGGATTTGTGCGGCATGAAGCTCCATGGTGAGCACTCTGTCCGCCCCGGCGACGGTGAGCAGATTCGCGACAAGCTTTGCCGTAATGGGGGTTCTCGGGGATGCCTTTCTGTCCTGCCGAGCGTAACCGAAATAGGGAATCACTGCGGTAATACGCTTTGCAGAAGCCCTCCTGGTGGCGTCGAGCATGACCAATAGTTCCATGAGGTTGTCGTTGGCAGGAGTACAGGTGGACTGGACAATGAAGATATCCTTGCCCCGGATACTCTCGTAGATGTCCACCGAGGTTTCACTGTCGGAAAATTTTCTGACTTCTGCTTTCCCGAGATCGATCTCGAGATTATGACAGATACTCTCCACGAGGGACTTGTTCGAATTGCCTGAAAATACAAAGATGTTTGACTTCATTGCGTTCTTTACCTCTCCACAGGGAATTGGCCGGGATGAACAATTCGATCATCGATGCAGAAAAATCCCGGTTCACGACACCTGCCCGTTTGATGTCATCCCGCCTTGTGGAATCCCCAGTCTCCTGTCACGATGCTCCAGGATCGATCGCCTCTCTCATCAGGATATGGCTGGGACGGGTGGATTCGAACCACCATAACGAGATCCAAAATCTCGTGTCCTGCCATTAGACGACATCCCATCACCTGAGGTTTCCTGAGGTTTCCGGGAGTGAACTATAATGGAATTGCTATTCGATGGCAATCTTTTGTTTATAGATCTCCAGTATGGAGTTCTCTATTTTGTCCCTGGTCTCCATGTTGAGAGGATGGGCTGTGTCACGGAACGTTCCGTCTCGTCTTTTTCTCGACGGCATGGCAACAAACAAACCCGTTGTTCCACTAATGACCCTCAGGTCTCGGATGACGAAACAGTCGTCAAACACGATAGATGCGTATGCCTTGAGTTTGTCATTATCCTTGACCGGAAATACTTTGACCTCTGTAATCTCCATACTGTTCCCCCGTCACTGTTGTTGCGGGCACATAGCGAAACCCACCATGCCGGTTGAGTCGGCCCATTGCATTGCATAACTCTTCGTGTGTCCTGAATACGCCAAACACTGCAGATCCGCTTCCAGACATCATTGCTGCCAATGCTCCACAGTGTAGAAGCTCGTCTTTCAACTCCTGAAGCTCGGGGTGAAGATGAAAAGCAACCTGTTCAAGATCGTTCTCAAGCCAGATCTCTGGGGCAATTTTGCCCTGAACGGTATTTTGTATTGTAATTCCATCCTTGTCCAGAGTCAATGGGCACTTGTAGAGAGAAAAAATACGGGCCGTGGATATTCCGAAAGGAGGAATCACAATCAGGAAGGATCGTTCTTCCAGATCAATCTGCTGGAGGGCGACATCACCCCGCGAACCCATCAGCATGGGTTGGGCATGAAGAAAGAACGGGCAGTCCGCCCCCAGGGACTCAGCCATCGAGAGAAGATCCTCCCGAGACAGGTTTACGCTGAAGAGGGCATTCATTCCCCGCAGCACACCGGCCGCATCGCTGCTTCCCCCGCCAAGCCCCGCACCAACCGGGATGTTCTTCTTCACCGCGATGGAAACACCCGACGCCACGGGAACATGTTTCAGAAATGATCGCGCCGCCAGATAGGCAAGGTTGTCCTCTTCCCTGCAGTCACACCCCTCGGCACTGAGGTGTATCCCTGAAGGAGCCTCTTCGATGGTGATTTCGTCGAAGAGGGATACGGGAGCCATGATGGTCCTGAGCTCATGATAGCCATCGACCCTCTTTCCAAGAACCTTCAGATAGAGATTTATCTTTGCCGGAGAGAAAACCTTCATTCAATATCAACTGCGACGTAGAGCGGTCTCGATTCCCTGACAACGAGCAGCAATACGGTCTGACCCGCCTTCATCTTTTTAAGGGCCGCAAGATACTCTTTCACCGTGCCCACCTCGATCCTGCCAATCTCCTTGATGATATCCATCTTCTGGATGCTGCTGTTTGCGGCGATGCTTTCCGGATCGATATCAACGATGAGAAGCCCCTGTGACTCCTCGATTCCATACTGCTGCTGAACCTCGGGGGTGATCTCTTTCACGACAAGGCCGAACCTGTCCCTGATCTCGGCGGCATCGTTCGGTGTGCGCCCCAGAGAGGCGATATGTTCCTCATCACGCCGTTGAAGTGTCGTCTTGAGTTCGATGGCCTTCTCGTCTCTCCAGACCAGGATGATGATCTCCGATTCCGGTTTCAGCGCTCCGATGATCCGTGTGAGTGCTCGGGGATCCTTGATGTCCTGATGGTTTATCTTGAGGATGACATCGCCTGCCTTGACCCCGGCTCTTTCAGCAGGATCATCCGGATATACGGCGGTCACCATGGCTCCCCGGGGATTCTCCAGGCCTACTGCTCGGGCAAGCTCAGGGGTGAGATCCTGGATTGCAACACCAAGCCACCCCCGAGAGACCTCTCCGGTATCCCTGAGTTCGGAGAGGATCTCCTTGGCCATATTGATGGGGATAGCAAACCCGATGCCCTGTCCTGCAGCAACAATGGCCGTATTGATTCCCACGACCTGTCCCTGCATATTGAGAAGTGGTCCGCCGGAATTGCCCGGATTGATTGCCGCATCCGTCTGGATAAAATTATCATACAGGCCCGCACCGATAACCCGGGACTTTGCAGAGACAATCCCATGGGTAAGGGTGTGCCCGAATCCGAAGGGATTCCCGATGGCGATTACCCAGTCACCGATATCGATAGCATCCGAATTTCCGAGTACTGCTTCGGGAAAATTCTTCCTGTCTGATTCAATTCTGATCAGGGCAATATCCGTCGTGTCATCCCTGCCAACGATTTTTGCCTCGAATTCTTCTTCATCCGACAGCGTGACGATGATTTCGTCAGCGTTGGATATGACGTGATTGTTGGTCAAAACATACCCGTCACGGGTAATGATGAATCCAGACCCAAGACTCCTGGGGCTGTCCTCGGGGTCGGGGAGACTGTCGAAATATCTTCTGAAGAATTCGTCGAACCAGTCCTTTCCTCCCGGGGGACTCTGAAATCTCCGGGAAAGATCCGATGAGGTGACGCTCTTGGTGGTTCTGATGTTGACCACGGTGGGTGTCACTGCGCGCGCGAGATTCTTGAGGCTTGGCATGAGCACCTGGGACTCTGATGCCGTACTTGCCTCTTTCCAGAACGTGCCTGCCTCGATAACCTGTGGGAGTCTGAATGATGTCGTGATGAGGATGCCGACGAACACTGAGCACAGTGCAACCGTTACCAGCACTGCCCAGGATACAATCTTTCTCCGCATCACTTTTCCTTCATCGCGTCCACAAAATTAATCCTGAGCTCGTAGAGAATATGCTCCATCATCCCCGACTCTTCCTGGGTGAGATTCTCCTTCGATTTTTCATGCAGGAGTGTGATGATGTCGATATTCTGCTGGGCCACAGCAAGATCTTTGATGGCTTGCCCGGTTACCGGATCGGGAATCTTTCCCATGGCGATCATGGATGCGCTGGCGAAGCTCATGATGAGGGTGGTGAAATCAATTTTTGGCACAGAACCACTACTCCCATGTCTTTCCGGACCTGTCGCGAGCGTCTCTTCATCCGGCTTGAGCCGCACATCATCCTCTGCGGGCTTGAGCTGTGGCGTCTCTTCGGAGTCTCTCCCCCGTTTATCCATGAACGTGTAACTCTTCCTCTCATCTTTCTTTTCTTCCACCATAGTGAATTCTCCATCCTGTCAGGATTCTATTCTCGTGTATCTGTTTCGCCTTCTAAAAGATTCCCCCTACTAGTCTATGCCCAGGACAGGAAATATCTTTTCACGAATCGAGGTTATGTTCGAATCGATGTAGGCATCAACATCCTTTCTCAGCACAGGAGAAATGGCGTGGACGGGGTCGTAGAGGTTCTCCGCCCCCCCCCTGTCATGACTGTAGAGGGCGCTTCCCACCATGCCCTGGTAGGGGTCCTCAGGCTCGATGCTGTTCATGATGGCCCATGCCAGCGTCCAGCCTCTGACCACATCAGGCACACTGTATCCCCCACCCCCGAGGGCAATCAGCTTGGATGAACTCTTGCGAATCTCTTTGAGCACCTGGGCGTATCCATTGTTGGTCAGCCGGAGATTCGTCAGGGGATCTTTCTTCAATGTATCGAGCCCTATCTGGGCTACCACGCATTGAGGCTGGTATGCCTTGACCAGCGAAGGATACACGGCCATGAATGCCCGCACATAGCTCTCATCATCGGTATATTCAGGCAGGGGAAGATTCACCGTGTATCCATAGCCCTTTCCTTCACCCATCTCGTCCACAAAACCGGTTCCGGGATAGAGGCTCTCGCCGTTCTGGTGAAGAGACAGAACCAGCACCTTGTTTGTGTGATAAAAAGCGTCCTGAACACCATTGCCATGGTGAGCATCAATATCGACGTAGAGTATCCTGGAATGCCCCTTTCTGAGCAGTCGTTGGATCGCTATGACAATATCGTTGATGTAGCAGAACCCTTCTGCATGAGCGTATCCCCCATGATGGAGTCCTCCCACGGGACTGAAGATGGTGTCGGCCTCCCCTGAGACGAGAAGTTCTGCGGCCATCGTTGTAGCCCCGGCTACCAGAAGTGAAAAATCAAAGACGCCCTTGAATACAGGGTTGTCCGATGTTCCCAGCCCGTAGTTGATCATGGTGAAATCAAAGCTCCCGGAATTCGCTCCCTTGAGGGCATCCAGATACTCTCGTGAGTGGTATTCCTCGAGAACTTCCTCCGTTGCAGGCAGCGGTTCCTTTATCGTAATCCACGGGTGATCGAACAGCCCATAGCGGTAACAGAGTTCATAGACCATGCTGACCTTGTAGGGCTTGAACGGATGGCTATCGCCAAGGCTGTAGGTGTCAAACTTTGACGAGTAGATGAACACGGAATTCATTCTGTGGGCCCCCTGTCGGCTCATTGTACCCCTGGTTTGAACGTATAATTATATCAGATGTTCTCTACCTGCAAAAGAATAAAAACCTTTGGCTTGACATACTCCATGCGCTGATGAACGTTGGCTTCCATAATTTCGGCACATCCATTCTGGACTGGTTCACCCGGGTGTGGTAATCATACCCTCCATGCACACTCTGGACAAAGGGAGGAATTCGTGAGCACCATCGAAGGCATCTTTTCCAGACTGATCATTTTCGAAAACGGAAAGCTGAGGCCCATCCGGACCATCGAAGACAGCGAACACCTCCTCGAAAAACTCACGGGCATCCGTGAAAATGCCCGCAGAAGAGGGGATGAGGGAGGTGGAGGATTGAAGAAAGATCTGGATTATCTCATATGGTCCATCACCCAGATGACCGCACTTGCCTATACGCGGGAAAAGCATCACTTCCCCGAGATCGATTAAAGACTATGGGAACTCATGTTTTGCATTCGGGAACCCCCCGTGCCGGAGAGTTCACTGAAACGAAGTCGCCCTCTGGCCAAGGAGAACTGCTTTACTCACCTAAACCAACCTGAAAGGATCAACACATGGTGTCTGCAGCACTTACAGAGGTATGTACGCACAATGCCCCAAAGGCGATCGGACCCTATTCACAGGCAATCAGTGCGGGCGGTTTCGTCTTCATCTCGGGCCAGATTCCGCTGGATCCCGCCACGGCAACTATTGTTCCAGGAGCTATCCGCGAGCAGACTCGTCAGGTTCTGAAAAACCTGGAGGCCATCCTTCTTGAAGCAGGTCTCACCTTTGAACATGTCGTGAAGACCGAGGTCTTCCTTAAGGACATGAACGACTTCAACGCGATGAATGAGGTCTACGGTTCTTTTTTCGGATCAGAGACGAAACCTGCCAGATATGCCGTGCAGGTGTCGAGGCTTCCCAGGGATGTGCTCATCGAAATAGCCTGTACCGCCTATCGCGGGTGAGACGGGCTGTGGGGGAGATGTCGTTTTGTTTCGGACGCAGACACTGAACCCCTTGAATAACCTGGCAGTCTTCAGCGCCAAAGGCATTGTTGTCGAGTACGTCTGTGTTTTGCAGACTTCTCCCACTTTGTTACGCGTGCAGGTGTCGTGCGGAGCCGGGCTCAAGGGCCCTGACCGAAAAACTCCCGGTGGGTGGTTGTGATGAAGCACCTCGGGATTATCATTCGCAATGAGAGGATGAAGCCCTTTCTTGATTTCCTGTGGAATCTCTTCCTGATAACTTCAGGCAGTATCCTGTGCGCCCTCGCGGTCAATGGAATCCTCATCCCTCAGGAATTTCTGAGTGCAGGATTTACCGGAGTCACCCTCATCATTTACTATCTCTTTCCTGTCCTGCCTCCGAGCCTTATCTACCTGCTCATCAATATCCCCCTGTTTTTCATTGGTTGGAACTTTGTGGGCAGACGTTTCTTCGTCTACAGCATGTTGGGAATGGCCATCTTCTCGGCCTCGCTCCAGTTGATTCACCTCCAGGTTCCGGTGAGCGACAAGATCATGAGTGCTGCTCTCGCGGGAATCATCAGCGGAAGCGGCAGCGGCATCATTCTCAGATCTCTTGGTTCAGCAGCCGGTCTCGACATCCTCTCCGTCATCCTGAGCAAACGGTTCTCCCTCAAGTTGGGTACAACCTCTCTGATGTTCAACTCGCTCCTTTTGTGTTTCGCCGCACTGATCTTCTCTCTCGATGCTGCGCTCTACACTCTGCTGTTCATCTACGTGAGCGCTCAGGTGATGAACCTGGTGGTCATGGGCCTCAGCAAGAGGAAGACCGTCCTCATAATTTCGGATGCATGGGAGGAAATATCCCGGGAAATCCTGAAAAAAGACAGGCGGGGGGTCACCATAATCGAAGCACAGGGCGCATATCGGGGAAACGCCAAACACATCCTTTACAGTGTCATCGCCTTCCAGGATCTTCCCCAGTTGAAGCAGCTGATTTCCCGTATCGATCCCGATGCCTTCGTGGTCGTGACGGACACCCAGGAAGTCATGGGAAGAAGGCTTGGGAACCAGCCGCACTGGTAACGATTCCCAGCGTCTCCTTCTGCCCAGGGAGTGAACTTCTCGATCCCCTCGGAAACAGGAGCATCTCCCTCGTGTCAGGAAGCTCCTCCATGATGAGACCCGGGATGCATTGACTTTTTCTTCCCTGGCAGTAGATTAATACAAGAGGGAATCCTCTGTGCCGGGAGCCCTGTAAGGGACACGAGATCGGAGAAGGAGGGCGTACATGTCATACTACAGCACTGCGATGAGAGGGTACACTGCCAAACGCATGGAGGAGATAGAGTCAGCGGATATTCTCATAGGCATCCCCTGCTACAACAATGAGACCACGATAGAACATGTGATCCAGATGGTAACCCACGGACTCAATGAAAACTTCAAGGATACTCGCAGCGTCATCCTCATTGCCGATGGAGGATCCACGGACGATACGAGAGAGGTTGCAAAGGAGTTTCAGATAAAACCATGGCAGGAAAAGATCGTGTCCATCTACCGAGGTCCTGCGGGTAAGGGTTCGGCGCTGCGTTCCATATTCGAGGCTGCCCTACTCCTGAAGGTCAGGGCATGCGCGGTGGTGGACTCCGACCTGAGGAGCATTACTTCGGACTGGATATCCTACCTGCTCGAGCCAGTTCTGAAAAACGGGTATCAGTTCGTAGCTCCTGTCTACATGCGTCACAAATACGACGGAACCATCACAAACAACATCGTTTACAATCTAACCCGGGCTCTGTACGGGAAGAGAATCCGGCAACCCATCGGAGGTGACTTCGCCTTCTCTGCCGATGTTGCACGGTTCTACACAGCGCAGGATGTCTGGGATACTGATGTGGCCCGGTTCGGCATTGACATCTGGATGACCACGACCGCCATCACCCACGGGTTCAAAATCTGCCAGTCGAACCTCGGGGTAAAAATCCACGACGTCAAAGATCCCTCTCTGCATCTGGGACCCATGTTTCGCCAGGTCATGTGGACAGTGTTCTACCTCATGGAACTCTATGAACCGTTCTGGATGGATGTCATGGGAAGCACCCCTCTGGAAACCTCTGGCAAGACGGGATTCACTGAGCCTGAGCCGGTCCGTGTGAACCTTGATGCCATGCTTGAAAACTTCAAGATCGGCTATCAGCAGTTCGGGGCCCTGTGGAAGGACATCTTTTCACAGGAGTGTTTCCAGGAGATCGAGAAAGCCTCTCAGATAGAAAAATCCGATTTCTTTTTTCCCATCGATGTCTGGGTAAAGGTCCTGTACGAAATTGCAGCAACGTTCCATGCGTGGAAGAAAAACCGGAACAAGCTCATCGACGTGATGGTGCCTCTGTACTACGCCCGGGTCGCTTCCTTCGTGAACATGAGCAAGGACATGAACTCCGAGGAGGCGGAGAACCTCGTGGAGGAACAGGCACAATACTTTGAAGAACACAAGGACTACCTCATCGAGGTCTGGAAGAACAAAACAGAGGAATAGATCCTTTCATACAGCATCGACGACCTCGTTCACCCGGCAATGATCATACCCGGCCGGATGAGAACAAGTGGATGAGCCTCCTCCTTCTCACCCTCGCCGGAGGTCACCGTGTTTTCCTTCTATCGATAGAGCTTCTTCTCGCTCTCCACCACATCAACAATCTCATTGATGATGGAGGGAAGCTTGCGGGTAACCCGCTCCCAGGATACGGTTTTCGGGGTCTCGTAGATATCGCTGCGGATGCTCTCCCCCGTCTTCTCGATGACATCGAGAAGCCCCTGCTCGATGAACGGCTGAAACTCATTGTGTGCCGAGACAAAGGATGTGAACCGGTTCACCACGAACGACGGTGAGAGAAGGAGGTCTCCAGCAAAGAGAATCACGTTCTTGAACACCTTGTCGACCATCTCTTCCTCTTTATTGGTGTCGTAGACCAGACCGCAGAATGCCGAGTTGTCCGCGTACATCTTGATGAGATCATCAGCCACGCTGAGGTAGGTGGTGGTAAGGTCCCTGATGAAATGTTCGCTGATCTCGAGGCCCTCTTCGATGACCAGGGCGCTCAGCAGGGTGGTGACGATGTCGATGCCCATCCGGTAGAGACCCCTGGTCCGATCATCTTCTGAGACCGGCTGATGCTTGTGATCAAAGGGCTCTTGGGATATCTCAACCTGTGCACAGCTCGATGCCTTTCGGTAGATCTCGATCAGGGTGAAGATCTCAACCCCCCAGTCCGTGGCGAAGTGCATTCTTTTGAGCAACTGGGCGTCGAAGACCACCTCTCCCGAGAGCTGGTAATGAAAACCGAGGAGAAAATCCACCAGGCGCAAAACCTTCTCTTCCTGGGTTTCGGTGAACTTCCTCTTCAGGGCAATGAGGAGAGGATCCAGCAGGAGTCTCTTCACCCTCCCGTAGATCTGCTTGTCTTTGATCCGAGCGTAATAGGCTTTACTGAACTGATAGTTCAGTGCCTGCACCGGATAGAAAAGCCTGTCAAGCTGCTGTCGCTCGAAGGTCCTGATATCCGCATCGACCAGCCCGATCGTCTGGGCACCCATCGCCAGGGCAATGCCGAAGGACATAAACATGTTCCGTCCCTTCCCCGGCTCATCCAGACCGAACCCTGCATCGGAGAGTTTCTGGTAGATGGAGGAGAAGCCGGGCCCGTCATTGTGCTGTATCAGGTAGTTCTTCACCCCGAACCGATTGAGCAACCCGGCGAGATCATAGGCTTCCTCTACGCTTGCCCTGTCAAGACCGAAGATGATCTGGGAAAGGTATGTGGCACTGGAAAGCTGCTGGGCCATGTTTTCGAACACGGGACGGTTCTCCGGGGAGGTGAATTCGGTTGCCAGCAGGGGGATGATGAGAACCGCCTTCTTCCACTTGGAATGGTGGAGCAACTCGAGCTCCATCTGGGGATTCTCGTCGCTCAGGAGGTGAAACGTGCTGATCCTCGTGTGTTTCTGGGCAAAATTTGACATGGATTCCCTCCTTTCGTTCTTCTTCTGCACCCTGAAGCTCAGATGGTACCTAGTTCGGAGAACTCACACGATTGTTCGATTCCAGAACCATCCCTTTAGCAGGAAGCAGCAAGATCCGTCAAGGAGCTGTTGGGGGGTCTTTTCTGCGAAGAACGTGATAAGCCTCGGGGAGAAGCCCTTTTCCGTCATAGAAATCCTGACAGAGACATCATGGTATGGAGCCTCAAAGAAAAACGATGATCGTTCCTCCTGGCAGCCTCCGGACGCTCATCCCAGGAGGTGGAAATACCACTGCACGATATCTGATCCCCACAGGACATAGATCAAGGCTCCCACGGAGAGGAACGGGCCAAAGGGGATAGCCGCCTGCATCCCCTTTTTCTGCAGGAACGTCCAGGGGATCCCCACGAGAGTACCCATAAGAGATGCCGAAAAGAGGGTGAAGAGAACCCCCTGCCATCCGGTGAACACGCCGATCATTGCCAGCAGCTTAACGTCGCCGCCACCCATTCCCTGCTTGCCGGTGAGAAAGTAGTATCCGTAGATGATGGCAATGAGAATCCCGGCACCGAGTACAAGACCGATGAGGGCGTCGCGGTAGGCGACGGGGAGCCATATCACTGCAATGAGCCCCACGCCGATCCCGCCCAGAGACAAGCCGTCCGGAATGATCTGGTGGTCAAGGTCAATGAACGTGATGACCAGGAGCGTACATGCCCAGAGGTAGTAGATGACGAAGGGTATCGAGAGACCGAAACGGATGAGAAAGGTTACTGCCAGCAGAGCGCTGAGAAGTTCCACGACCGGGTAGCGAAGAGCAATTCTGGTTCCGCAGTATCTGCATTTACCTCTAAGAAAGAGGTAGCTGAAAACCGGGATGTTATCCCAGGCCCTGATGTGATTCAGACACTGTGGACACCGTGATCCAGGCCACACCACGGACTCTGCCTTGGGGATCCTGTAGATGCAGACGTTCAGAAAGCTCCCGATAAAAAGGCCAAACACGGTGACGACTACCGGCCATATCACGAAAGCAGATCTCCCCTCCTGAAGCGGATGACCTCACTGCTCAACGTGGAGGTGAGCTCCATCATAATGGCTTTCAGGGGATCTTCATCTGAAAGCATCGCTGCAGCTGTACTGATCCTTTCTCCAGCACGCTCCAGTTGATCCACCATGGGAGAAAGCGAACGAAGGGTACTTCCTGGATTAGCAAGTACCTGCGTATACCCATCCAGGAGATCAAGGGCCTCCTCACTCACCGTGAGTGCCGTGATCTTGTAGGGATTGGGAACAAGGGCCCGGGGTACCGGCCCATGCAGTTTGACACTGTGCGCACCGGGAGATCCCTCCACAGCGCTGAGGACGTCTTCGAAGGAACATCCAGAAACCGGTTTGGAATGAGGAATGCCTCCCTGCGTATTTCCGATAATGAGATTCGGATCAATCTTCATGATTTCCTCCCGGTTTTCTCTAAGCAAATGTAGTGCCACCTGATGTTTTCTCTTTCGAGACGGGTTCTCCCATTGAAAAGAAGGAAGATTCTACCCCGTTCCCGGGAAAAAAAATCCATGTGCTCAACCCCGAGGGACAAGGCTCTGGATACTCCTGGTTCTCTGCATGATCAGCTCATCGACTGCAAGACTCTGGAGCTCATGGACATGGTGACGGATCAGCCTGCCCACTTCGTCAATGACCAGCTCCGGGTTGTTGTGCGCTCCCCCGACAGGCTCTTTGACGAGGCTGTCAACAATACCCTCACGGTAGAGATCCTTGCCCGTACCCTTGAGTGTATCTGCTGCGCTGACTTTCATGGAAGAATCTCCGAACATGATGGAGGAAAAGCCTTCGGGACTGATGGAACCGTAGAAGGCATTCTCCAGCATGATAATCCTGTCTCCGAAACCCAGCGCCAGGGCACCACCGGAACCCGCCTCACCGATAATACACGCGACGACCGGAGCCCGCACACTGGCGATGGCCGCGATACACTGGGCAATGGAGAAAGCCTGGCCGCGATATTCTGCCTCTGGGACAGGATAGGCTCCAGGGGTGTCCACAAATGTGATCAACGGTCGAGAGAACTTTTCAGCGAGCCTCAAAAGCCTCATGGCTTTGTGGTGACCAGAAGGACTTGCCATCCCGTAGTGATACTTCATATAGTCCTTCGTGTGGGTGGAATGCTTCTTATGCCCGATAATCACAACCGGTGTATCATCCAGGAATGCGAGACCGCCGATGATCGCAGGATCATCCTCATAGGTCCTGTCTCCCTTGAGTTCCATGAAACTCTCAAAGATCCGTTCAATGTACCCGTCGATACCAGGACGATCAGGATACCTCGAAAGCTCCACGCTGCCCCATCGGGTGATCCCGTCGTAAATCTCTTGGCGGAAATCATCGACCTTGCGTTCGAACTCTGACATATCTGCCACATCGAGTCGAGAAATGCTGTCCCGGAGATCCTTGAGGGCATTGTCGACATCTATGAGTCTATCCTTGGTTTTCTTGGTCACTGGAGCACCACCCCGGTGGGTCCGACAAGGTCAGCCAGGGCATCAATAAAATCCCTGGATGGGTTCACCCGGTACTCATCTCCCGCATCTACACAGACCACAGCGCCGTCGGTGACGATCTCAAAACAGATACAGCATCCTCCCTTGAAACGAGTAATCATATCTTTGAGTCCCCTAATTGATTCGTCCTTCATCTGGGGAGGGATTTTCACAAGCACCTTTCTCGCAAGAAGATGATCTGCCTGTTCCAGGGGATACACCTTCTCAGCAATAAGATCCACCTGGGCAGATTCACCATCAATGCCAAGCACCTCCTCGGTTCGATCAACACGAGCCTCCACGATCACAGGCTCTTCAGAGGTAATGAGATCTCGATACTGGGTAAAACACTGGGGGAAAAACACGACTGGAGCCTGACCTTCCAGATCCTCTATCGTGGCCCGCGCCATGGATTCACCTCTTTTCGTTCTGGTAACCAGTACATCATTGAGGATGCCTGCGAGAATGACCATCCCGTTCTTTTCCTTCAAGCTAAAGGTGGTTGCCGTGGAATGCTTTTCAATGAGCTCAGCATATCTGTTGAGGGGATGTCCCGATATGTAGAATCCCATTCCCTCCCGTTCCATTTTAAGCCTTTCGAGCTCCGGCCAATCGGGAATATCAGGAATAACCTGGTGAATATCGGGGTTGTCCTGTGAAAATTCCTCGAGACTGAACAATGTTTCCTGGCCCAGGAGCCTCCCTCGGGCGATCCTCTGGGCATCTTCGAGCAGGAGATCCAACACCTCATAGAGTGAGCGACGATTCGGGTGAAGGGTGTCAAATGCCCCAGCCTTGATGAGGGCTTCCAGGACACGTCTGTTCACCTTTGAAGCAGCCATCCTCTGCAGAAATGTGGAGAAGTCTGTGAATCTTCCCTTCTTCTCTCGCTCTGCGATAATCCCATCCACTGCGGCCTTTCCGACATTCTTGATTGCTCCGAGACCGAAGCGGATTCCTTCGGCTGTGGTGACGAATTCCCAGAGGCTTTCATTGATGTCAGGCGAGAGAATCTGGACGTCCCGGGCCCTGCATTCCGCTATGTGACGGGCAACCTTTTCCGTATTGTTTACATCGAGAGTGAGGTTGGCCGCCATGAATTCCTTATAGTGATGGGCCTTGAGATAGGCTGTCTGGAACGCCAAGAGGGCATAGGCAGCAGCATGAGATTTATTGAAACCATAGAGGGCAAACTTCTCCATGAGGTTGAAGATTTCGATTGCCTTTCCCTCATCAAGTTCTTTCTCAAGGGCACCGGCAACAAAAATCTCCCGGTGTTTCGCCATTTCGTGGGTAATCTTCTTTCCCATGGCCCTCCTGAGGAGGTCGGCTTTTCCCAGAGAATACCCACCCAGGCTCTGGGCTATCTGCATGACCTGTTCCTGGTAGACGATGATGCCGTAGGTTTCCTTCAGGATGGTTTCAAGCAGCGGGTGTGCATAGACAATTTTCTCTCTGCCGTGTCTTCGCTCGATATACGAGGATATGAGATCCATGGGTCCTGGTCTGTAGAGTGCCACCGCGGCTATCACATCCTCGAACTTCTCCGGCTTGAGCTGTCGAAGCATGTGTTTCATGCCGGAACTCTCCAACTGGAACACGCTGGAAGTATCACCCTCGCCGATGAGCTTATAGGTGCGCTCATCATCCAGGGGAATTTCAGATATCCCCAGATCAATCCCCTGAGATTTGAGAATATCGATGGTCTTCTGAATGACGGTCAGTGTTTTCAGGCCAAGCATGTCAAACTTTATGAGCCCGATCCTCTCGATACGTTTCATGTCGTACTGGCTGATGAGCATGCCCTTCTTGTCGACATACACGGGAACATGCTCGGTCAGAGGCTGAGAGTCCGAGATGATCACTCCGCCGGCATGAACTGATGCATGGCGGCTCAATCCTTCCAATGCCCGAGCGATATCGATGAGCCGAACCACCGTGGGATCACCGTTCATGAGCTCTTTCAATCGGGGTTCTTCATGGATCGCCTGGTCCAGGGTCATTTTTGGATCAGCCGGTATGAGCTTCGCGATCCTGTCCACCTCTGGATATGGCATTCCCAGGACTCTGCCCACATCCCGCACAACTGCTTTGGCCTTCATGTTTCCGAATGTGGTGATCTGACTCACGAAGTCCTGGCCATACTTGTTTTTCACATACTCGATCACCTCGTCACGCCTGCTCTGGCAGAAATCCACATCGATATCAGGCATGCTCCTGCGCTCAGGATTGAGAAACCGCTCGAAGAGAAGATTCCACCGGATGGGATCGATATCAGTTATCCCAAGGCAATAGGCCACCAGCGACCCTGCCGCACTTCCACGACCGGGACCTACGGGTATGTTGTGTTCCCTGGCATACCGGATATAGTCGGAAACGATCAGGAAATACCCCGAGAACCCCATGGATTTAATGATCTCAAGCTCTTCCTTGAACCTGCTCGTGTAGGTCTCCTGGACATCATTCCCGAATCTTTCTTGAAGACCCTTGAATGCCTCCTCTTCAATGATCTCTTCGTGAGATTTTTCTTCTTTCAGGGGATAGGTGGGAAAGCAGTACACGTTCTTGGGAATTTCAACACTGCAGCGATTCGCGATCTCTCCGCTTGCTTCGATGGCATCCGGAACCGACCTGAAGCTCTGGGACATCTCTTCAGACGTTTTGACATAGAGTTGATCGCTCTCAAAGCTCATCCTGGATGTATCATTGATGGTGGTCTGAGTCTGAATGCACAGCAGAACCTCATGGGCCTTTGCGTCTTCTCTGCGGAGATAGTGGCAGTCGTTGGTGGCAACCAGGGGAACATCGTATCGCCGTGCCATGTCCACGATGAGCTTGTTCACTTTTTCCTGGTCTGAGAGTCCGTTATCCTGAATTTCAAGGAAGAATCTTCCCTCGAAGGTCGACCTGAGAAAATTGAGTCCATCGAGGGCCCGCTCCTCATTGTCGCGAAGAAGCCAGTAGGGGATTTCTCCCTGGAGACAGGCACTCAACGCGATAAGTCCTCCGTTGAGCTGGGCTAGCAGCTTCCGATCAACCCGCGGCTTGTAGTAAAAGCCCCTGGTATTCGCCAGGGACACGAGTTGCATGAGATTCCGGTACCCTTCGTAACTCTCCGCCAGGAGAATCAGGTGGTAGTTCTTTGGAAAACCGGGGATGAGATCCTTGTGCTCCATCTCTTTTGGTGCAACATAGATCTCGCATCCGATAATCGGCTTTATCCCTGCCTTGAGGGCCTTGTCATGGAAATCGACAACCCCATACATGACCCCGTGATCGGTTATGGCAACCGCCTCCTGGCCATAGCCCCTGACGGTGGCAAGGAGATCGTCTATCCGGATTGCGCCGTCCAGGAGACTGTACTGGGTATGGCAATGAAGGTGCACAAAACCCATGACAGGATCAGTACTCCAGTTTGTAGTTCGGTGCCTCTTTTACGATAATGACATCGTGGACATGAGATTCTTTCAGCCCCGCCGGGGATATCTTGACAAGCTTGGCCCTGGTCTGAAGTTCGACGATGTCCTTACACCCCGTGTATCCCATACCAGCCCTGAGACCGCCCAGGAGCTGATAGATATTCTCGGACAAGGTTCCCCGGGAAGGAACTCTTCCCACGATTCCCTCTGGAACGAGCTTTTCGGTATCGGTAACTGCCTCCTGGTAGTACCTGTCCCTGGAACCACTCTGCATGGCTTCGAGAGAGCCCATGCCACGGTACGCCTTGTATGTCCTGCCCTGGTAGATGATCCTCTCGCCAGGAGCCTCGTCGGTTCCTGCAAACAGAGAACCCACCATGACCGTCGACGCCCCGGCAGCTATGGCCTTGGTGAGGTCTCCTGAAAATTTAACACCACCATCGGCAATAACGGGGACACCGTGCTTTCGGGCTTCCGCGGCGCAGTTCATGATTGCAGAGACCTGGGGCATTCCCACTCCTGCCACCACCCTGGTCGTGCAGATTGAACCTGGGCCGATCCCCACCTTGATGCCATCTGCTCCTGCTTCGATGAGGTCCCGGGTTGCCTCCTCGGTGACAACATTTCCTGCAATAATCTGAGACTGCGGGTACAGAGCCTTGATCTCCCTGACCGTGTCCAATACGGCTCTTGTATGGCCATGGGCCGTATCGACGACAATGACATCTACCCCTGCTCTCATGAGAATCTCCAGGCGGGATCTTTCATGAGGCAGAATTCCCACAGCGGCACCCACCAGCAGCCTGCCGCGCGAATCCTTGGCAGAACAAGGATATTTCTGTGCCTTCTCGATATCCTTGATGGTAATAAGCCCTTTGAGGTTGAAGTCGTCATCGACTACCGGCAATTTTTCAATTTTATACTGGTGCAGGAGTTTTTTGGCTTCTTCAAGGGTGATCTCTCCCTTCACCGTAACAAGATTTTCCTTGGTCATGGCCTGCTCTATGGGCCTGAGCATGTCCGTCTCAAAACGCAGATCCCGGTTCGTCAGTATTCCGATGAGCCTGCCTTTTACCGTGATGGGAACCCCTGATATCCGGTAGTGCTGCATGATCTTGAGGGCATCTCCGATCTTCTGCTCTGGTGCCATCGTGATGGGATCCACGATCATGCCGCTCTCTGATTTCTTGACTTTATCCACCTCAACGGCCTGAGCCTCGGCAGACATGTTCTTATGAATGATACCGATACCTCCCTCCCGCGCCATGGCTATAGCCGTGCTCGCTTCGGTCACCGTATCCATCGCTGCGCTCAGGAGCGGAATGTTCAGCCGAATTCCGCGGGTAAGGGACGTGCTGATGTCCACCAGGGCTGGTGTTACCTCAGACTTTGCTGGAAGAAGAAGAACATCGTCAAACGTGAGTGCTTCAAACAGTATTTTATTCATGCATCACCTTTCAATCAATGCTGTATTCGAGACGAATGAGGCGTCCAGATACCCGTGCGGTGGCACCGAACTCACGGGGGGTGAGAACACCGAGGGCCTTTCTGATGGTCTCCAGAATTCCGGTTGAGATCTCGGGCCTGATGAAACGCACCTTCCCCACAATCCCCGCCTTCTCCTTGACCTCTGTGATTGCGTCCTCGAGACCGCCGAGCCTGTCAACAAGGCCCAGCTCCATGGCCTGCCTTCCAGTGAACACCCGGCCATCAGCGAATTCCTGCACAGTTTCAACAGGAAGTTCCCTGCTGAGGGCAACAGCTTCCACAAACTGCTCATGCACATCCTCGACGAGCCGCAGGAAATACTCCCGTTCCCTGTCTGTCAACGTTTTGAAAGGAGACCCGGACTCTTTCATATCCCCGCTGACAACCCGCTCAGACTTTACGCCGATTTTTTCCAGGCCTTCGCTGATATCCAGAAATTCAAGGATCACACCGATGCTTCCGGTGAGGGTCCCAGGCAGTGCAAAGATGGTGTCAGCTGCGCAGGCGATATAATACCCACCGGATGCACTCACCGATCCCATGGAGACTACCAGAGGCTTTTTCCCTTTGATCTTTAGAAGGGATCCGTAGATCTCCTGAGACGGCCCGACCTTTCCTCCCGGGCTATCGATACGGACGAGAATTGCTTTTATCTGATCGTTCTCTTCGAGAGCTTTGATGCCTTTCAGATAACCTACGGAATCATGGATTGATCCCTCGATCTCCAGCACGCCGATGGCAGGGGTCATGACGGTCTGGAGTGCCTGAACTCCCCAGACAAATATGCCAATCACGAAAATAATACCAAGAAACCACTTGATTTTTCTCATCATACCTTCTGAGTTTAGGCCCGCAAATCGGGATCTCAATGACTATACAACCATATGTATACCAGCATGTAAATACCTAGAACCGCAATGTTATCCATCTGGATTTTGAGCTTTCTTGACGACCTCACCAGGGCCCCGGAGAGGAAGATCCCGGTCATGAGGAGTCCGGCTCCCAGGGAAACGAGTTGCAACGAGGTGATCGTGGTATACAATGAGGGTCGGTAGAGGAGATCCGCGATCGCAACGATCGTGAGATTCATGGCATTAGAGCCGAAGATGTTGCCAGTCGCCATGCTGATGTTCCCGAACCGCAGCAACCTCATGGTAATCACGAGCTCGGGGAGCGACGTAGCCGCAGCCATAAACAGAGACCCGACAAACGTTGAGGTCAGGCGCGTCTGCCGGGCTATCTCATCGCAGGCATTTGCCAGGAGCACCCCTGAAACTACGACGAAGGTGCCCGCAAGGAAAACCATCACCAGGTTTCTGCCCAGAGATCCGCTCTTTTTTGATCCGGATGCTGGGGGTTCGAGGATTCCATCACCACCCTGATGGGCATACATCCACATGCCCAAACCATAGAAGCCCAGGATGAAAAAATTACCGAAAAACCCGCCCCGGGGATCTGTAGGGGCCATTGCTATGAGCAGCACCAGGAAGGCAGCAAGAGAGATGCTCATATACGCAGAGAAATTGGACCGCCAACTCCATTGTTGATCTTTCAATTTCGCGGAGAATATCAGAATTGAGGCGCTGAGTATGGCAATATTAAAGAGATTCGAGCCAAAGATATTACCCACACCCAGATCAGGGTTTGATTTGGAGATCACCGCGGTGAGCGTACCGATCAACTCCGGTAAGGAGGTGATGAGACCGAGCATCAGGGCCCCTATAAACCCCCGGCTCAAGCCTGTGATATCAGCCGTCTCCTCTGCCAGGTCACTCAGATATCTTCCTGCAAAAAAGATGATGACAGAGGCTGCAACGAACTGATACCACATGCTATCAGATCAGCTTTTTCCCTTGTTGTCTGTGAGCTCCTTCAGCAGATCTCCGAGATTCGTTCCCACTTTGTCGGAGGTCTTTTCCTGAGAGGCAAGAGCCTTCTTCTGGTGAGCCTCATCGATGGCCTTGATGGAGAGCCCGATTTTCTTGTTTTCCGGGCTGATCCTCAGGACCATGGCTTCAACGTCCTGCCCCACCTCGAGCACCTCTGACAGCGAGTTTATCTTGTTGCTGCTTACCTCTGAAATGTGGATCATACCCTCGATGCCCGGCCTGATCTCCACGAATGCCCCAAAATCGGTCAAGGAAGTTATCTTTCCCTTGATGACACTTCCGGGAGGATGATCCAGCGCGATCTGATGCCAGGGATCCGGTGTGAGCTGCTTGACGCCAAGGGAAAACTTTTCGTTGTCCGGATCAATGGCCAGCACCTTTGCATTGATTACATCTCCCTTTTTGAACTGCTCACGAGGATTCTTCACTTTGGGATCCCAGGAGATGTCCGACACATGAATAAGACCATCCACATCGACATTCTCATCAACACTCACAAACAGTCCAAAATCCGTGACATTCTTCACCGTTGCATCCACAACCGTACCTTCTGGATAGTATTCCTGAAGCATTTCCCACGGGTTCGGAAGGGTTTGTTTGAGCCCCAGCGAAATCCTCCTGCTCTCCTGATCGACGGCGAGCACGATTACATCGACGGCCTGTCCCTCTTCCAGAATGGATGAGGGGTGTCTGATCCGCTTGGTCCAGAACATTTCAGAGATATGCACCAGTCCCTCGACCCCTTCTTCCAACTCGATAAACGCCCCGTAGTTCGTAACCGAGGTCACCTTGCCGGAAATCTTTTTTCCGATGGGATACCGGTATTCAAGTCCCTCCCAGGGGTCTTTTGTGAGCTGTTTCATGCCGAGGGATATCTTTTCTGATTCGGGATCAAACTCGATGACCTGCACCCTGATCTCCTGTCCTGGAGACACTTTATCTTTTGGATCCTTCAGTTTTCCCCACGACATGTCGGTGATGTGCAGGAGCCCATCGATACCCCCGATATCAACGAAGGCACCATAGCTCATGATGTTCTTCACCTTGCCAGTAACAATATCACCCTTTGCAAGGGTGGCTAGAAGCTTCTTTTTGTCTTCCTCCCTCTGCCTCTCAAGAACCTCGCGATGACTGACCACCACGTTGTTCTTCTTACGGTTGAACTTGATGACAGAGACCTCGATCTCCTGTGAGATCATCTTTTCAAGTTCACCCTCAGAGACAGGGCTCAGCGTCGCCTGTGAACTGGGAAGGAATGCAGGGGTGCCAATGTCCACGATGAGACCCCCCTTGATCCTCTCGGTCACTTTCCCTTTTAAATAGGTGTTTTCCTGGTATGCCTTGATAATATCATCCCAGACCTTTAAGCGTTTGGCTTTTTCTTTGCTGAGTCTGATGATGCCTTTGGCTGAATTGATATTTTCAACGAGGACTTCCACTTCATCACCGATGCCAATACTGATTTCACCGCTATCTCCGATGAATTCCCCGATGGGTGCCTGCCCTTCGATCTTTCTTCCAATGTCAATCATGATGTATTCTGCTCCGATCTGGACAACCGTTCCTGTCACCACAGAGCCTGAGGTTACCCGTTTATCAAGGGTTTCCTCATAGAGTGCTTCAAGATCAGCACTTTCAACATCGACATCCTGATGTTCCTGGGCTTCAACATCGACATCTTGATGTTCCTGGGTGTGTTCCTCCTTCACTGTGCGTTCAAGTTCCTGGTCTGTTTTGGTTTCGTCTGAGCTAAACATGATACCTACCCCCATCCGTCGTTCCTTATTCCTCAATAAGTTGGCAAGGTATACAATATCGATCCTGAAAAGACAAGGCCATTATAGTAGTTCGTGGACCCCTCTCGTTGCAGGAAAATCTTGTGTTGCCGATGAGAAACTCCGGACGATCCTCTGCTGATTAATCGAGGGGATTTTTCTTCTTCATCGTTGAAGGATCCCTGAGGGCTTTTTCCAGTTCACTGAACATACTTGCCTTGTCTGAGTTTTTTCCCAAAGCTTCTTCGATCTCTTTGAGGCGGGACTGCTGCTTGGACTTGAACTGGGATATTTCATCGAGCATTTTCGGAGATTCCTGAACTTTTGGAATTTCCTCGATCTTTGTGTGATCGGCGACAACCACCCTTACATCGGCCCCACTTCTGACGATGCTAATGATCCCCTTCTCATCGAGTCTTCTCGAAATCCGGGTAAGCTCCTCTTCGCTTATACGGAGAAGCACGGAGAGAGCAGCAATAGATGGTGGCTGGGTATTCAGGTGCTCATACACCCTCACCCCGGACACAAAGAGCAGAGCGAGATCATAGGGGCCTTTTTCCTGCATTCCCTACCTCTATGTCAAAGACAGCGGGAATGCAACCTTGATTCAAGAATAGTATTGACAGTGCCGATAGAACAAAACAAAAAGGAACTGTGGCGGTTAAAGCGCGACTAAAGGAGGCCCAGGTTTGAAAAGGATACTCGTCTTACTGACTGGATTGTGCCTACTCTTCTCCATGGTCATAGTCTGTTTTGCCGACGATATTGTCCATCCCGTGAAAAGAGGAGACACCCTGTGGGACATCTCATCACAGTATCTCAACACCCCCTGGAAATGGCCCCTCGTCTGGGCACGGAATCAGGATATAACCAATCCTCACCTCATTTATCCCAATGATCTCGTGATCATCTCCAAAGACGGAGAAAAAACCATCATCAGGATCGTTCCTGCACCATCTCCAGAAACCGAACAGGCTCCTGAAATCGCTGCCTATACCCCTGAGGAACTTTCAGAGGAAAAAGAACACGCTATCGTTGTCTCTCCAAAATTTTCCACCTATATTTACAGTCCGAATATCCTTAAGGGCTCCGGAACCATCTTCAAAAAGCAGGATATCGGCGAACTGGCTTCTATTGATGAAGTTGTCATGATCAGAAAATCCGCACCCCTCGAAATGAACCAGGTCATCACCGTGGTTTCTCGGGTCCAAGACGTAAAGAGTGACTCAAAGGTCATCGGATATCTCTATAAAACCATCGGGATCGCCACAGTCGATGAACTCCATGGGAACATCGCAAAGGCACGAATCACCTATTCCAACCAGGAAATCCGATCTGGAGACATCATCTATGATGACCTCGCCTCAATCAGGCCATTCACCGTGACCGTAATCGAACCTTCGCTGACCGAATCCGGCAAGGTTGTCGACTTCTACGGCGGGGTTTCCGGCAGCAGCGCCCTCGATCTGGTCTTTGTTGATATGGGGAAGAGGCACGGTGTCGACAGGGGAGCTCTTCTGTCCATTTCCAAGGAAACAGTCCTGGATCAAGGCGCGGCAAGCTTCCGTGATTTCCAGGGTCTCGCCCTTGTACTGCAGTCTCTCGAAACCAGTGCCATGGGATTGGTTATCGACACCAAGGGCCCCATCGAGAGGAATTTCATCGTAAGCGGGGCACCGACGGAATAGAGTTCACTGCAGAATCAGGTGGTTCAGAAAGGAATGCCCTGAAAAGACAGGAGAGCGTCCAAGCCTTTCTCGTCCTTGCTGGTGAAGACAACGGCCATTCCTTCGTCGGTTTTCCGCACTACCCTTCCCTGAACCCAGAGCACCTTTCCAAAGTCATCGATATCCAGGCTTGCGATGACGTAGCCGTTCATATGTTCGGGCGACTCGGTCTCCACAAACATACCCGAGCGACTGATGTTTCTCACCCTCCCCATTTTATAGGACTGATCATCGGAACGATAACCCATAAGGATCTTCACATGTGCCCGTTTATGGTTCCTCTGTTCTTCCACTCCTCGATCACCTCCTAGGGGGTAATGGATTTCCCCTGCATGAAAAAACAATACAGCCCGAACTACTGCAGATGAGCATGCAGATAACCGAGCAACCTTGTGTTACATATACGAAAAACGATGCATTATTCAAGATAAAAGAACAAGGTCCACCGTTCTGAATCTCTAACAGAAGATGCCGGGATTCTTGACTGCACCCCACACCCCTGCACACGGAGCACCTCGTTGACACCCTGTGTGCAATACGATATACCTTCTCCCATGAAAATCCTCTATTCCGCCAGCGATATAGCACAAAAAGTCCAAGAACTCGGGCAAGAGATCTCTTCTGCATACAGGGGACAAGACCTGTTCATCGTGGGAATCCTCAAAGGAGGGTTCGTGTTCATGTCAGACCTTATCAGGCACATAGACTTACCCATAAAAATAGGTTTCGCACGGCTTTCCAGTTACGGGAATGCCGACTGTCCCCAATCGGAAGTGAAAGTCTTGGATGATCTCGAAGATGTCATTGAAGGGAAACACGTGCTCATCGTGGATGATATCATGGATACCGGAAACAGCCTGATTGCATTTAAAAAAAGGCTTGAAAAGAGAAATCCGGCCTCTGTGAAAATCTGCACCATGATAGACAAGACCTTCCGGAGGTGCTCCCTGATTACACCTGATTACTTCGGGTTTCGTTTATCAGACGGTTTCATTGTCGGTTACGGGCTTGACTATGCTGAGAACTATCGGGCTTTGCCCGATATTTATGTCCTTGATTCTATGGACAGGGAGGGCTCCCGGTGACCATTATCACATGCCCGAAATGCCAGAGCAGCTTCAAATTCGATCAGTCATCAGTGGGGAAACCCCGTGTGAAAATGCGCTGCAGCGTGTGCTCTCACGTCTTCATCCACATCATCGAAAAACAACCCACCATTGAAGAGGAGTTTGATTCCCTCATTCGCCAGAACGAATCGCCTGCCGAAACACAGGAAGAAGGTCTCGTCCCGTCCGAAGAGAGCTCTCAGGAGATCGCGGAAACCGACGAGCCCCCCCCACGCAAGGAACCCGGCGCCGACTATGAATCAGAAGTTCAACCCTCTTCCGTGATCAGGGAGATCGATTCCATCCTTGGAAAAGGTGCTGATATCGCTCCAGAGGAAGGGCTCGTCTCGAAACCAGAGAAAAGGAAGAAGAGATCCTCGTGGGTTTTTCTCTTTATTGCCGTCCTTGTTACGCTTGTCCTGGCTGGAGTGTGGTTTATCCGGGGTAATCTCCCCTTCTTTGGAGCGGCTCAAGATGAGCAGGAGCAACAGGTCATTGAAACGGGACCCTTCTTCTCTATCCCTGAACAGAGTATTACCTATGAACTCCTCACCAGCCCCAGCGAAGGTGCCGTGCTCGTAATCAAGGGCGTCATCGTGAAACTCTCCCAGAAACCCCTGCAGTCTGTTATGGTTCAGGCCCGGGTGTATGATCCTCAGAACAAGCTCATCGATACCCGCTCCGCCTTTGCGGGCATCGTACCCCACGCCTATGAATTCACCCGGAACAAGAGAGCGGATATCGATGCCTTGTTGAATGCTGAACCTGCCTCCACAGGCATCATCGCCTCGTCGCAGGAACTGCCCTTCGCCATCGCTTTCTACGGGAGACCCGCTCGTGAGGGGACGTCCTTTCAGGTAGAAGTGAAGGAGTTTCAGTGGAAATAAGACGGGAACGCATGAACAGAGAAGATGAAGCCCTGACTCGTTCTCTGCACTTTCATGAAACTCTCTGCCACTGTGGGCTGCAGCGGAGTACACGCCAAGGGCGATGAACATGATCATGCAACGGGACGTGACTGGCCTGCGAACTGCTGTACGCATCATGGCCATTGATTACGGCACGAAACGCTTGGGAGTCGCCATCAGCGATCCAGGGTGCACTATGGCGCATCCGCTGAAAACTGTTGCTGTCCACGCTGACGGCTCCCACATGGACGAACTCCTCAAGATCACCACAGACTATGAGGTGAAAAGAGTCATTGTAGGGCTTCCCCTCAACATGGACGGAAGCGTCTCCGAAATCGCCAGAGAAGTCATGTCGTGGGCCCAGAATCTCGAGATCTTCCTCGATCTTCCCGTGGAGTTCTTCGACGAACGCCTCAGTTCTTTCGACGCCCATGAACTGCTCATGGCACACCAGGTCAGAGGCAGGAAGCGGAGGAAGGTGGTTGATAAGATCGCTGCAAGCCTTATCCTCAAAGAATATCTGGATACCCACGGATCATGAAGACCCTTGTGCATATGACGTGCGCATTCACGGCAGGAGTCGTGGTGGTCTTTATCATCCATGCATATCTGTTCCTTACCACACCGACAGCTCCGGAAATGCCGCTGCAAATCGAAATCACTCCTGGCCAGAGTGCCTGGGAGATCTCCCGTCTCCTGGAGCATGAGGGCATTGTCACCGATGCCCCCATGTTCATGGCCCTGACGCTCGCAAGCTCTAAATACAGATTTCTTAAGGCCGGAACCTACATATTCGAAGGCAGGCATCTCCCCATGGAGATCATGGAAATCCTCTTCCGAGGAAAGACATTGCGATATCGCATAACCATTCCGGAAGGATCGACCATTTACACCATCGCCGATATCATCACCAACACTGGTCTTGTAACCAGAGAGGAGTTTGTCCAGAGTGCTCTCAGGGCCGAAACATCGTCGTTCTTCGATCTGGGCGCACCGTCAGTGGAGGGATTCCTCTTTCCTGATACCTATTTCCTATCACCCCATATGACACCTCTGGAGATCATGGCCAAAATGATCAACCGTTTCAGCGAACTCTATACCAATGACTTTGACGTTCGCGCGGAAGAACTTGACATGAGCCGGATCGAGGTGCTCACCCTGGCTTCCATCATCGAAAAAGAGGCTGTAGTTCATGAGGAAAAACCGATCATTTCATCGGTATTTCACAATAGATTGAGGAAGAATATGCCACTCCAGGCAGACCCGACGGTTGTATACGGTATAGACGGATTCAGTCGAACTATCCGACCGGAAGACCTCCTGAGAGACTCTCCGTATAATACCTACAGAATCAGAGGACTCCCTCCGGGTCCCATCTGCAATCCGGGTATTGCTTCCATCAGGGCGGCTTTGTGGCCGGCGAGTACAGACTACCTCTACTTTGTATCCAACAGAGATGGCACCCACTCGTTTTCCACCTCACTGAAGGAGCACAACAGGGCGATCAGAAGACTGTACAGAATCAGAGATTGACCCCAGGCCTTGGTCCCCTGCACCAGAATCTTCCTTTTTTATGCAACGAAAGCCGTGCTGTGAATCGTTTCTGAATCTATCCCATTCGGGCTCAGAGTGCCCGAGATTCTCTCAAGTTCGCCTGCAGAGGTTTCGATAATGCTAAGCATGGAACAAGTTCGTGCAGCTATTGTAGACGACGAAGATGAAATCCTCGACCTCATCGAACAGATCCTCAAAGAAGAAGGAATCCGAACAAAACGGTTTCATTGTGCCGAAGACTTTCTCTCAGTCGTTGAAAAGCAGGGTTTCGACCTCATCATATCTGACCTGATGCTCCCCGGTATCAGTGGCCTCGAACTCCTGCAGGAGATAACGTCGCGGAATCTGAATATTCCCTTTGTTCTCATAACCGGGTATGCATCCCTTGATTCTGCCATAGATGCTGTGAACAAGGGCGCCTTCTTCTATATCAAGAAACCCTTCAACATCGAAGAGATCCGGTTTGTCATTCAACGCTTACACCAGAAGAAAAACCTCATGAGGGAGATCGATCAACTCAAGGAAGAGATCAAGTGCCTTCAGGCGAAGTTGAAGCATGAAGTCCACGAGGTAAAGGAAACCCTGGAGTCTATCCCCGAACCCATGCGGCCTTTTTCTTTACAGGCTTCAGCAGACCTGGGCAAGGCCTTATCCGCAATCGAACACCTGGGAAGACTGAAGATTGATGGCCTCATTTCCGAGAAGGAGTTCGGAGAGTACAAAGGCAAGCTTCTGAGAAGGATCGTATGATAGTTGACAAGGTTCTCATCGTAGATGACGATCCCGGCATCCGGGAAACCATCTCTGATCTGGTCGAAGAACTGGGTTATACGGCTCGAACTGCCACCGATGGTGTTGATGCACTGACTCTTCTCCAGGATGAGTCCTACCTGTGCGTGTTCACGGACATCATGATGCCCAAGATGACAGGAATCGAACTCATCAAGAGAATCAAGGCATGGAACGTCTCTCTTCCCATCATCGTGATCACGGGTTACGCCTCACTGGAAATCGCCATTGACGCCATGAAGTATGGTGCATCCGATTTCATCTCGAAGCCTTTCAAGGTGAGCCAGATACAGCTCATGCTCAGCAAGGTGAAACGGGAAAAGTTGATCCTGGAGGAGAACAAGAAGTTTTCAGACACCCTTCAGCTCCATCGGCTCATCGATAATCTCGTGGGACAGCTGGAAGACAAGAATCAGGAAATTTCCTCGCTCCAGGCAATTTCAGAAAAAATCATCTCTCTCAAGGGTATCCGGGATTTAGTCAGTGCAATCGTCGATGTTTCTAAGCAGCTGCTCGAGGATTCGGAGGTACGATTCCTTCCTCTGAACAGAAAAACCTGGAGACTTATCGACCCTGAGAATGGACATGAGCATGTCATCGACAGCGAACTGCTCAAGGGCAAAATCGTGCGGAGAAACCACTCAGAAAAATATATTCCGAGAATCTTCAACACGATTTTCCCCCTCATGATCGAAGGCCAGGTTTTCGGGACCCTTGATATCCACTCGAACAGCATGCTCGGCGAGGAAAAAGAGGGAAAGATCAGCTATCTCCTCAATAGAACAGCGGAACGTATGGAAAATGTCGCTCTCTACGAGGGTCTCTACGAGAATATGCTCTCAACCCTGAACTCCATGGCCAAGATACTTGACGCCAGAGACCCACACACTTCCCAGCACTCGACGCGCGTGACGACGCTTTCTCTGGCAGTCGCATCATCACTCAACCTGCCCCAGGAGGAGCGCGATGTCCTCTCTATCTCAGCCTCACTGCACGACATCGGGAAGGTTGGGATTCCTGACAGCATTCTGCTGAAAACCGACAACCTCACGGATGCAGAATTTGAAGTCATCAAACGACATCCCGATATCGGGGCCGATATCCTCACACCACTGCCCCCAATGGCGCGGGAGACCGAGATCATCAGACATCACCACGAACGCTATGACGGGAAGGGATATCCCTCCGGCCTCAAGGGGAGAGAGATTCCCTATCTCTCAAGAATCATCGCTCTGGCCGATTCGTACGATGCAATGACCTCTGACAGACCGTACCGTAAAGGGCTCCCTGCAGAGAAGGCCTGTGAAGAGATCCGCGGGTGTATGGGAACCCAGTTCGATCCTGATATCGCAAGAGTGTTCATCGACAAGATCAGAGAGGAGTGACCTTAGAACGGCTTTTCCTTTTCCCCAGGGGGCTGCTCTGTCTCCGGGGGGAGGGTAAGATCCTGCTGACCTGCCCTCAATGTATTCAGCATGTGCTCAAGTGTATCGATGCGTTCCTTGAGTTTCTGATTCTCCTCGTAGAGCTGCAGGTTATCAGCAATGGTCGCACGCAGTTCCTCATTCTGCCTCTGAAGGGTATTCACCCTGTCGGTGAGGTGTTTCACCTGGTCAGACTCGCTGGACGAGACCTCCAGGTGCTTCTGCTCCAAGAGAGCAAGCTCGTTCTCCAGGGAATTCACCTGATCCTGAAGTCTCGCATTTCTGTGCTCCAGCGTTGCAATGTAGGTTATGGTCTGCTGGAGGGATGCCTTGAAGTCGATCTGTTCCGTGCTCTTTGTTCCCCAAAAGTAGTACCCAAGCACCAGGCCTACCAGGAAAACGAGAACTGGAAATATCAGTGGAACCATGGATTTCTTTTTTCCCTCTGCCATTATTCACTTCCCTGGGACCTGTCAGTAAGAAGAGTCTACGCCCGTGAGTCAATACACGTCAAGGGGGAGTTTTCACGCACCATTCCCTGAGATTGCACCACGTACGCAGCCACCCCTCCAGTACTGAAAAGCTGTTCTTCGGCTCAGAAATCACTCATGCTGCTCTTCGAGTCCTTGCCTGAGCGAGGATTATGTTTTATCAGAAACAAATGGATATCCTCTTTGTGAAACTCGGTGCCATGGGAGATGTGGTGAACAGCCTGCCACTGGCAGTTACCCTGAAGATCCATCTGGGGGCCCGGATACACTGGCTCGTCGAGCCTCTGAGCTTACCCCTCGTATCAGGTCACCCCTCTGTTGATTCTGTTATCCTCTTTGATAAGAATCGGCTTCCTCTATCTGTTCCAAAGATCATTATCCAGCTCTCAAAAGGGTACTGGGACATTTCCCTTGACCTCCAACGCACCGCGAAATCTTCCCTCATGTGCATGATCTCCCGGAGCACCAGACGAATCGGTTTCGACAGGCAGCGGTGTAAAGAAATGACCTGGATCATGCCCTTTGAACGCATCCCGAAAAGCGATCCTTCCGCTCACATGGTGTATCAGTATCTTGAGTTCGCGAAACACCTCGGTGTTCCTGATAATGATATCCGCTGGGAGATTCCCGTTACGGGAATACCATCGCATGCTCTGCCCCGAGAGTACCTGGTTCTCAACATCGGAGCCACAAAACCGGCAAACCGCTGGACCGCCGAAGGGTTCTCCAGCCTTGTGCGCGAATGCGTACAACGATACGGCATCCCCTGTGTCCTGACCGGCGGCCGAGAAGACGTGCAGTTTTCTCATGAGATCGAGACCATGGCAGGACAGGAGGTTATCAACCTTACCGGAAAAACATCCCTCCTCGAACTCAAAGAGGTTCTTGCAGGATCACACGCAGTAATCAGCTGTGACACCGGGCCCATGCATCTGGCGGTAGCCCTGGGGAAAAAAGTCATCGCACTCTTTGGTCCTGCCGATCCAAGGCGGACTGGACCTTTTGTCGGGGAAGTGATTCGAAAGGATCTTCACTGTTCACCATGCAACAGGCGCGTGTGCGACGATCCTGTCTGCATGAAATCCATCACTGCATCCGATGTGCTGGAAAAACTCAATGCAGTTCTTGCGAAGTAGGCGTGTGTCCTGCCTGGCTTATTTCTCGATCCACCCTTCGAACCGATCTCCCTCTGAAGAACAGTATAGGATGCCCCTTGTGCGGGAGAGTTCCCATACCCGGATGAAGACCTCCTTGGGGTTCTGTCCGGTTCTTGCCGCATAGGCATTGATGAATGACATTCTCTCGCCACGACTTACGAACCTCGGGATGCTCGTATTGATCTGAACCAGATTTTCGTACACCCTGTCCTTGGAAAGGTGCCTCTGTTGTCCTACTCGATCCGTGTCCAGAAAAAAGAACTCACGTGTTTCCGGGTCAATCTTGATGTTACACGCCTTGAGATCAGCATGGTAGATCCTGCGGGAGTGAAGGGTCCCAATCACGGAACCGAACGCGCGGGCAATTCCGATCCGTTCGTGCATGTCCAGTGTTCTGTATGATTCACCGATAAATTGATCGAGATCTTGGTGATCCAGGACAGAGGTAATGAGTGAACTCCTCCCATCTTTGAAAACAACCAACGCAACCGGACCGGCGGTCTTAATCCCATTGAAGACAAGTGTGAGGAGCCCCTTCCAGGATCTTCTGGCATATGGCTCTCCAAAGGGCCAGGATTTCCGGTACGATTTCACGCAGTACTGGTCCACCCTGCTCAGTTGCGTCTTGTCCTGGACCTTCAGAATATCGATACCGTTTGCCAGATTTGCTTCGTGCCGGGCAATGATGCTTTCCACATCGATGGCCTCCCCTCTGCGGATCCATGCCGAGAAATTCCCTGTTTTCAGAACCGTGGAGAAACTTCCTTCTCTCATGGACCGTTTCACCCGCTTCCTCACGTATCTCCTCTTTGTTCTCAGGGCCGACCGCACGATCTTGGCAGCCAACGTGGCAGAATCGTCGATGTGCTGAAACCCAACGAGATGTTTCTCAAGATCAGCAGGTGAGATATTGGATGCATTGAAAATCTGGGCAAATAGACGAATAATCTCCCTTTTCCCGATGCGGCCATGGGCGGAAATTTCATAGGCATCGATGAGGAACGCTCTGCCGGAACTGTCGAGAATGATGTTGCCCGGATGCATGTCGCGGTGAGAAAACCCGTGCTTGAGCAGGAGGACAGCCATCTCCAGCATGATTGTCCCCCGGATGGAAGGATCCACCTCCCAGAGGGATTGAGCTGGTTCAATGGCCCTGGTAATAAGTGCACTTGCTCCAGCATGCAGCATGTGACCCTGAATCTCGGGTACCGGGAGACCTTTTTCTTTTAAGCGACCGAGCATGTCCGCCTCTTTGAGGGTCTTCGGGAAGAATCTGTTCCTCATCCTGGACAGGAAGTCGCTTGCGTCGTAAACCTTACAGAAATACTCTGTGCTGCCCTGCTTCTCGAGAACAACGATCTTCCGCGATGACCGCTCCTGAAAGAGCTTCATGCGGTGATCCGGATAGTTCCTTCGAATGACTTCGTAGATGGTAATGGCCTCTCTCCCTCGCGCGGGATGTTGCCCGGAGTTTGAGCACAACGGATTCCCACGCTGTGACACGTTCTTGTGTCATCACCGATTCACTCATGCATGCCTTGTGACGTGCTCTTCCTCCCTGTTTTCCAAAAGAGTCCTGCAGGCATCCAAGACACTGGAAACCGGAAGATTCTCCATGCACTCCCTGTGGCTGCAGGGTGTTCTGATGTAGCAGGGAGAGCAGGAGACCTCCTGTTTTACCACGATGCTCTTTGTATTTTGAGGCCCGACATAGAACGGGTCTGTGGGGCCGAAGAGCCCCACAACCGGTATGTCAAGGGCCGAAGAAAGGTGCATCACCCCTGAATCTATCCCCACAAACAACCTTGCACGTGTGAGGAGAGAGCAGAGTTCCCTCAGTGACATTGCTCCGGTGAGGTCGAGCAGTTCTTCTGATGCGCGTGAGAATCCTCTGATTTCCCGGTAGTGTGAACTGATGAGAGCAGCGCAAGCCCTTGAGTCGTTACCTCCCACGATAACCGGAGTGAGAGAAGCGTGCTCGCGTAACGCTACCATGAGTTCTGCAAATTTCTTCTCGTCCCACGCTTTTATGAGCCGTCTCTTGGACGCACCGGGCGAGATCACGACAAATCTCTCCGGCAGATCACCCCGATATGCCGAGTCACTCACCCGCAAGAGCCCCACATAGCTATCCCGGCTTGGAATGATCTCCAGCAGCCTGAGAAGCTTCGCATTATTGTACCAGCTGTTGTGACCCTCGAGGGTTTCCTTCACATCCAGACACATGTCCCAGGGAAACGTGGCAAAGCCGGCAGAAACCCTCGCGTTGATTGCTGCGGCCAGTGTGAGGGCTCCTTCTGATCTTGAAAGGCAGAGCACAAGATCGTAACGCTCTCTCCTGAGAGCCCTGGCAAGCCTGAACCATGGCACGCTTCCCTGATCGCGCACAATGAAACGATCGACGAAAGGGGAGTCTTCCAGGAGATCCTTGAGCGCGGGCCTCAGAATGGAATCAATCCGGGCGCGGGGGAATCGTTCACGGAGCGAAGCAAGTAGCGGCAGAGAGAAAAGGAGATCGCCGATCTGATTGAGATGAATTACCCCTATCTTCGTGCATTCCATGGACATGCTACAGAAAGAAATTATCGTCCTCGACCTTGGTCAGGGACCGGACGCTCTTTCGAGAGGTGATGAACTTCTCGATCCACCAGTTCACGTGATGGTAGAAACATACCACCACATCACATTCCTTCGCTGCATCAAAGTTCCTCAGGGAGCGTTCGAGGTTGGCCTGCGTCTGCTCAAAGTTCCCCGCAGATTTATACCCATCTTCGCTCCCGATTCTTCCCAGATCAACTCCTCGCAGCGCGGGACAGTGGAAAATACCGGACGGAGCGATCACTGTCCGGAAAAACTGACTGTGGCACACCTGAGGTTGAACCTTGAGTTCATGGACCTTCCTGTTCAGCATCGCATCAAGATTGATGCTCTCGAGAATCTTCACACCGTCAGATGCCTCATGCCTGGCTTTTTCCAGATTCCGTGTAATTTCATCAATGACCTGTGTTTCATGCTCTTCATCGGGCTGACTGAAGATCGACTCCTTCAGAGATCCATCAAGGCGCAGGAGACACGGTTTGAAGGAAATATAGTCGAAGTGGTTCTCGCGTGCCAACCTCACCGCTTCGGGAATCTCCTGAACATTTTCGCAGAGTTCATAACCATTGATGAGAATGCCTTTCCACACGATCACGAAGGAGTATCCCAGGGAGAGGGCACTGTTGGCATTCTTGATCTCAGAAGCATCACCGAGAATCTTCTCGAGGCTGATTCGGCCTCGTGGTCGGTGGGACTTGAAAAAAGTACTCTCGCGAGCCGCATCGAGGGACAGCCTCAGCCAATCACCTTCCTTGAACGCATCCGCAACGGATGCGACCCTCTCGAGACGGGAGCCGTTGGTGGCAATGCCGATCTGGAGGCCCTGCCGGGAAAGGAACCTCACAAGCTCTTCGAAGTTCTTATGAATGGTCGGTTCTCCACCGCCGATGAGAATCACCGAGAGCAGCCCGTTGTTCTGCAGTGTCTCGATGCTCCGCTTGATCGTGTCGAGATCAAGATAATCACCGGTGTTGAGCATCCGTGAATCCACACAGTGGGGGCAGGAGAAGTTACATGCCGTTGTAAGATCCAGGTTGACCGAGATCGGTCCACGTCGTGGAAACACCGGCTGTCCCGATGATGACCGCACCTTTCTCTGCCAGGAGATGTACTCCTTGAGAGATTCAATGACTGAAGCCTGCCTGAGTTTTGCGCTGAAATCGTGCTCTCTCTCTTTGAGTTGTTCCATACTTACCCCTTGGTCTCCATCGTATATTCCCTGTAGATATCCTGCAGCAGGGAAGACGTTTCAAGAATATGCTCCGTATCAATCATGGGCTGTGAACCTGTATTCAACGCAGTTATGAAATCACCCACTGATAGCTCGAGAGGATCCGGTATTTTCAGGGTTTTGTCGCGGTACGTCAAGGAAATAGTGTATGTAGAAGGTTCAATGTTCCGGTGGACAATCCTCCCGTTGAATCCGTATGAGAAGCTCCTCGGTTGATACTCCTCCTGTTCCAGTTCCACCACGACTGAACACCGGCCCCAAAGAGAGGCGTAGAAAAATTTGATCAGAAGCCCTGCGTCTGTTTCCATCAGGCTGAGATCTTCTATCTTACCCGGGCCCACACGTGCGTGCATCAGGCTTAGAGCATGGGGCAGAGACTCGGGAATCATCGCCCGTCCTCGCATCAGGGGAGAAAGGTGGATAAAAAAGCTCTCGATCTCACCTGGAGAAAATCTTCCACAGAGTGCATCATAAAACGGCAGGGAAAATGGCCACTGGGAATTCATGGCGATCCTGATCCCACGGGAGGAGGCCTGATCAAAGAGATCGGTGAGAAAGCGCTCATGTACCTCGGCACCAGGGGAGATTATGGGCTTTTCGCAAAAGATATGAACTCCGGCATCAACACACTGCTGCAGGTACGACACGTGGGTCGGTCCGGGAGAGGCGATCACCACGGCATCGGGCTTCTGCTCAGAAATCATGCGGGAGAAGTCTGTATATGCCGAAGCCTTGATTCCATACCGTCGCAGGTGATCTGCAGCCGCCGAGGTGGTCTGCTCAGAGGTCCCGAGCACTGCAGTTATGGAAGCTCCCCGGGCATGAAAGTATCTGGCGATGAATTCCCCGATACCGTTGTTTCTCCGTGCAGCACCGATGATAGTCACGTCCATGGACAACTTCATTACCACAACTTGATCCCATGTCAAAATCCAAGGTCCTTTCTTTCACTTGGCATCCCAAAAAATATCGTATAGGTAAGAATTTGAAGTGCAGGCCGATCACCAGAACCAGAGGAGCGTGCCACGGCATACGCCCTGAACATGATTCCGAGATCTCGGCGCTGTTCTTCGTTCACCCGCAGAACCGGGCATTTCTCTTTAAAGGTGAGCCAGATGGTCAGCATCATCATCGTTACCATGGGTCATGACGAGCTTCTTGACCAGTGCCTTTCCTCGCTGAAAACCCACGTGAGGTGTGCCTACGAGATTATTCTGGTAAACAATGCTCCGGATGCTCTCCTGCCAGACAATGATGTTTCCGTGACCATCATCGAAAACGGCAGGAACTTGGGTTTCGCGCGTGCCGTGAACCGAGGACTCATACGGGCAAAGGGAGATGTAGTTTTGCTCCTGAATTCCGATGCCGTCCTTTCCTCCGACTGTATCACCCCCATGGAAAATTTTCTTTCGGAGAATCCACGCTGCATGATCTGCGGTCCTCAACTCGTCTTCCCTGATGGAAGGCTCCAAAATTCCGTGGATGTGATCCCGAACCTCTTCACACAGGTGGTAAACAAATCCTTGCTCAAAATCCTGTTCCCACGCCTGTATCCCAGCAAGCGTTCGGGATTCACCCGGTCTGTTGAAGTGCCCTCCGTGATCGGCGCATGTATGATGATCAAGCGACAGCTCTTCGATCTCATCGGGATGCTGGATGAAGGCTTTTTTTTCTACCTTGAAGAGACAGATCTCTGCAAACGTGCCCGTGACAGAGGTTTCGAGGTGTGGCACCTCCCCCACCTATCGGTCGTGCACCACCAAGGTGTCACCGCGAAAAAAGCCAATCTCAGGAGAAATGTGGAATTTCACCGTTCCCTCTTCCGATTTTTCCGCAAGCACAAGGGATCATGTCAGTATTTCGCTCTGTATGGACTCACGATAGCGAAGCTCTTCTTCGAAAGCCTGGGACACCTCTTCATGGCATACAACCCGGCCTTCAAGGACAGACTCAGAAAATCATGTTCCCTTCTCCTGTGGCATCTCCTCGGACAGCCCCGGAGCTGGGGAATGGAACCGTGCCCGAGAAAACATGGGTTCCACTTCGCAAATAGGTATACCTGGTATCTCAAGCCCAAAACATCAATCCCTGCCGAGGTTCACGATCCTGATCGTTTCATGGAGACCTTCAGCACCACGGTGGTGAACCGTTCAAAAACCTCCCTTGTCAAGTGCGGTCAGCTCGGAGCAGAGACTATCTTCTTGAAAAGGTACAACTACAAGGGAATCAGAGACAGTCTGAAGAATCTCTTCAGGAAGAGCAGAGCACGACGGGCGTTCGAGGCATCACTCATGCTCGAGGAGCTCGGGATTGCCACCCCCGATGTCCTGTTCTCCTGCGAAAAGAGGTTCTGTGGAGTTCTCCTCTCATCGTATCTGGCAACGAGATACGTCCATGCCCCTGACCTTGCAACATACCTCAAGGATACGTCGTGTGTAGGAACTTCTCTCCCGAGAATTGCACAATTTGTCAGGGGTATCCATGAAATGGGTATCGTCCACACGGATTTCAAGGCCGAGAATCTACTCATAGGCGATGATCAAATCTATCTCATCGACCTGGACAGATTGCACCGGGTACGCTATCCAAGTCTGTACCTCATCGCAAAAAACCTGAGTTATCTCAACGTGTCCCTGGAAAGAGTCCTGCCCGAGGAAATCAGATGCTCCTTCCTCCAGCTCTACCTCTCGGGGAACACCTCCCTGGAAGCCAGACGAAAAGAACTGATCTCACGTATCACCGCATATTCGAACAAGAGACGCCTCAAACGTGGAACCCCATGATTTCTTCGAGGCGGGCCGGGAAAAGAGTTTCTGTATGCTGCCCAGAGTCCACGCTCTCGTAATGAGTATTCTCAACAGCAGAAAAATCATCCGGTATCCACAAACCACCACAGGTTGACACGAAAAACAGAAACTGGGAACCAGGTGCCGATTCCTGCTAGTGAGCCGTTGTTTTCCAGAGCACTGCTCATCTCCTGCTGGAGAAATACCTGCCGAAAAAGCTCCCTGCAATGAGTGAGGCGACTGAAACCGGGAAACACAGCAGGAGCAGGTCGTCACGTGAAGAGAGCGTGAGAAACAGGGCAAGACCACCGCCGCTGATTACCGCGAGGAGAGCGCCGAAGTGATGCAGTCTCATGGTGTGAGCATAGAACCCGAAAACAACGGGAATGAACAGTCCGCCTGAATAAACTGTGTAGGCGAGCAGCAGGGAGCTGATAATCCCGCGTGCATCCATCGCGATGGCAAGGGAAAGGATTCCAATAATCAGTATCACCACCCGGGAAAGAAAGATGAGCTTCGTATCTGAAAGCTCTTTCCCGAGCAACGGCTGGATTACATCGGCTGTGATCATCATGCTCGTGGTGAGCAGGCAGGTGTCTGCCGAAGACATGACGGCGGCGAGCAGGGCCGCAATTACCAGGGCATTGAGCCCAGTCGGCAGCAGGAACATGACAAGGGATGGGAATGCACTCTCGGGGGGCACTTCGGGAAGCATGATCCGTGCGGACATCCCTATCAGGGCAAGAGAAAAAGCCAGGGGAATCATGATAAGCGCCGCCACAAGGCTCGCTCGACGTGCAACCCCCTGTGACCGGGCACAGAAGAGACGGGAATAGATATCGGGGCCCACGATAAAGGTGGTTCCGACAAAGAGACAAAAGAGCACGAGGTCATGAACAGAAAACGTTGGCGATGTCGGAAATGAGAGATGGCCCGGGGGAAGGTTCGCCGCCATGGACGCTATGCCTCCTGCGTTCACGAGACTGAATACCAGACAGATGAAGACCCCGGCCAGAATGATGATTAACTGGATGAAATCGGTCTTCAGGATGGAGTACTGCCCCCCCAGAGTGGTGTAGAGAATGCAGACCGCCGAGATGAGCATCATGGATATCTCGAGATCGACCGCCCACAGGGTTGTGAGGATCTTGCCACCGGCGATGATCTGTGCAGCGATGATCCCGATCCAAGCCAGAGAAATGAGCAGGGAGGCGATCACCTTGACGGCCTCACTCCCATACTGTGCCTTCAGGATTTCCGGCAGGGTGTAGACTTCATAGGATCGAACTTTTCCTGAAAGCCAGAATGAGAGCACCAGCAATCCTCCCGCCCCGACGAGCATCCACCAGGCCCCGACGAGCCCTCTGCTGTATCCCAGTCCCACTAGGCCTAACGTGCTGGATCCTCCCACAATTGTTGCAAGGAGAGAGCCGCTCACGAGTGACGTCGTTCCCGACCTGTCACCCACATAGAAACTCGCTATGTTCCTGATCTTGCCGAAACTCACAAGACCGATTGCAAGCATGCCCACCAGGTACGCTCCAATGACGACGCTTTCAATCATGGGTTCCTCGGCAGGGAAGTTATGGAAAGATCTCCTGAAAGGCTCCTCCTGGAGAAGATTGGCTCATCCTCAGCAAGGGGCAGATAAACGAGTAAAGATCTGAGAACTGCTGTGTTACGAATCAAAGCCAACTCTCAATCCTTCTGATTTGTCCATGCTCTCTGCTTCCAGCGGAACGAATGCCATGATCTCGAGCCATGGCGCAGGGGCACAGCCTCCCTTTTCATCAGAGGTGTCACTGACTCTACCAATTCAGACTGGTCTTCTGCTCTAAAAACACCTAGCCACTTCCCCGTAATCCTGTCAAGAGAGGGAAGGTTCTCATCTCTGCACGTTCCCGTGGACTGCAGCGAACGTACGTATCCGAACTGCCCCGCGAAGAGTCTGCACCAAAAAATATTTCGAAACAGGGCTCTATCTCTCTCATTATCTCTGTGCACCGGATAGAGGTATCCCGGGTGATCTCATTGAATCTGAGGAAGGCGCTTTCAGCCTTCGCGGTTTTGTAGTACAGAAAGACAGTGGACGGAAAACGCTGGAGAGAGAAGCCAGCCTTCGTTTTACGGTATGTTCATCTCAGGGCGAGATGACCATGTTGAATGAACGGCATGGGAATACAAAAGGAGCATTCCTTATGAACAGTCTCATGAATGCGAAACAGTACGAGGAGAGTCTGAGAAAGCTTCAGTTGAAGGTGTACCTGTTTGGAAAAAGGGTTGAGAACGTGGTGGACAATCCCATCATCAGGCCATCCATGAATGCGGTGGCGGCCACCTATGAACTGGCGCACAGGCCTGAATACGAAGACATCATGACCACACGATCACACCTCACGGGAAAAAAGATCAACCGGTTCACCCACATCCACCAGAACAGGGATGACCTGGTAAAAAAGAGTAAAATGGGCAGGCTCCTGGGTTCACAGACTGCCTGCTGCTTCCAGAGGTGTGTGGGTATGGACGCCATGAATTCCCTGTCCATCACCACCCATGCCATCGATGCCAGGTATGGGACGGAGTACTACGGGCGATTCCTGAAGTATCTCGAGTATGTTCAGGAGAACGATCTGACCTGTGACGGCGCCATGACCGACCCCAAGGGAGACCGGTCAGTCGCCCCGAGCAAGCAGCTTGATGAAGATGTCTTCGTACATGTGGTCGAAGAGCGGCCGGACGGGATCGTGGTCAGTGGCGCCAAGGCCCACCAGACTGGCGCAGTCAACTCGCATGAAATCATCGTCATGCCCACCCTCACCATGAGGGAGGAGGACAGAGATTATGCCATCTCCTTTGCACTGCCCAGCGATACAGAAGGGCTCACCTACATCCTGGGCCGCCAGTCCTGCGACACGAGAAAACTCGAAGGTATGACCTTTGATCGCGGCAACCTCTTCTACGGTGGCCACGAGGCCCTCGTGGTGTTCGACAAGGTCTTCGTTCCCTGGGAGCGCGTATTTATGTACAAGGAATATGACTTCACCACCCAGCTCGTGGAAAACTTCGCCGCTTATCACCGACAGAGCTATGCATGCAAGGTGGGCGTTGGCGACGTGCTCATCGGCGCGACCCAGACCATCGCAGAGTACAACGGGGCACACAGGGCATCCCATATCAAGGACAAGATCGTTGAAATGAATCACCTCAACGAGACGCTCTTCTGCGGGTGCATTGCCTGTGCTGCAGAAGGTCACCGGGAGCCGAGCGGAACCTACCTGGTGGATGTGCTGCTGGCGAATGTCCACAAGCAGAACGTGACGAGATTTCCCTATGAACTCGCGCGCCTTGCCCAGGACGTCGCTGGTGGCCTGCTGGTCACCCTGCCCTCGGCCGCTGATTTTGACTCACCGGAGGTCGGAAGGTGGGTAAAGAAGTACTACAGGACAAGGGCCGACATCCCCACCGAGCATCGGGCGCGGATTCTACGGCTCATCGAGAATATCACAATGGGAACTGCCGCTGTGGGGTACCTGACCGAGTCCATGCACGGGGCAGGCTCTCCGCAGGCCCAGCGCATCATGATCAGCCGGCTGATCAACATGAAGCACAAGCAGAAAATCGCAAAAGAACTGTGCGGGATCGAGAAGGGAGACCAGATCGGGTGAAAATGCCTGGAATAACGTCGCGCGAAGGCTTTCGGCACAGAGATGATGGGAAGAATGCCGTGAATCAGCCAAAAGAAGTCGTGATCGATCGCAGTGCGATCCTCACCCTCTGCAGAAAAGAGGTTCACCCTCCTCGCTGTCGTTGGGTGCCGACCCGGCAGAGTTCCTGTCGGGTTTCCCACGGGGGATATCCTCGATGAAACGCTTCCTGATACCACTCCTTTTCATGGTCATCGGTATCGCCGACTTCATCTACGGCATCCTAAGAAGCGATGCCATGAGCCTGGCCATTGGAGCACTGCTGGTGGGTATTTCTCTGTACATCATCTACAAAGACGCCGTCTCGTCACCAAACTAGGCTCACACGGCCCTTGATGATGCACGCATCCCGGGCATGATCACGGACAGCCGAGAAAACAGAAGCTGATACGGGGAGAGACCTTCGGCAACAACCTGGGTGAAGTGATCAGTCCGTCTCTTTAAAAGATTGAACCCGATACGTGAAGACCTCGAGATTCCTGTTTCTCCATGCGTCAGAGGAAAGGCCTGCTTTCCTGCACAGGTTGGAGAGAAAAACCTCCTTGTCAGGGAGCTGTTCCCATACCTGGGGAAGAAAGGTCGCCGAGGCAGAACCGAGGCTGATGATGACTCCATCCTGACCAGGCGTCAGTTTTGAAAGCAGGTCAGAACTGTCGGTATACATCAGGGGTATGGGTTGTGACAGAATACTGACTTCAATCTGCACCCTGTCGAGCTCATCAGGTGAGAGAGCCCTGAATCGCGGGTCATGGAACGCGGCATTGAGGGCATTGCGCCTGACACCATCGAGAAGGGATTCCCTGGCCTCAAGGCTTCCGATGCATCCCCGCAACTGTCCCTTCTCAGACAGGGTGATAAACGTTCCCTTTCTTTCCTGAAGCGCTTCATCTCTTTGAATAGATGAGGAAGACGGGGTTTTCCCTTCCATGCCGAACCGTTCTTCGAGGGTCCTTCGTGCGAGGGCCACCAGCTGGCGGCCTTGATCTTTGCTCAGTTCTTTATCCATAGTCTATCCTCCGGGGAGCGTGAAAATCTCTTCCACCCCAGAAATGGATGTTCCCTTGGACACCACGACCTCGAGGTGTCTCCTCCTGCAGGAGGGTTCATGGCAGGAGCTCAACATGCGACATCACCGGCAGAGCAGAAAAAGCCCCCTTCGACCCCATCTTTTCCTCAAAAAGATGTTCCCTGGAGCAACCATGCATTCTCTGGTGAAAATGATCAAGCGCCAAATGTTCCTCTCGTTCACCATAGTCACGATCCTGGGCAATCTCCTGGTCGCTGAAGAGGTTTGGGAACGAAGCGCCTCACCGCCTGGTTACCGGAATCCCTCACCGTGGCACCTGAGTGGTACTAAAGTGAGCAGATGCCCCCGGGGCTCGTGACTGTTTCTCACGCAACCCCGGCGGAAAGGGGCTCGTCTCTCCTGGCATCCAGGAGCTCGCAGACGGTAGCCTTGAGCTGTGAGAAGTCATGCGATTTTACGAGGTATGCGTCAGCAGCCATTGTCAGCGGGTTTTCCCTGTATCCGGAATAGGCTGAATGGATGATTACAGGCTTTTCGAGACGTGACTTGAGAATATGACCCATGGTATCGATCCCGTCCATCTTCGGCATACGGATGTCCATAATGATGAGATCCGGCTCTTTATGTCCGCTGTTTGTCAAGAGAGACATGGCCTCGATTCCGTTGCGTGCCGTCACGACCTCATACCCCTCATCCATGAGCTCATCCCTGATGAGCACCTGAAGAAGCTCGTCATCCTCCACCAAGAGTATTTTTCTCATATCACCTCTCCCTCTCGTTTCTGCTCCAATACATACACACGCCCCTCATAGTACCTGCCTTCCGTGATCAGGATCATTTCACGCAAGCACACGATCACCCTGCTCCATGATAGCGCTCTCCCTATGCATCCTCTTCTGCAGGAAGAATGCCAGCATACCATTCAAGAAATTGCCATGTGATTTTATTTGGTTACTGGGCCACACAGAACGCTACCTGATGCTGAAGGTTCTCCCTCGTCCATATCGTCAATAGATTGACTGCTCTCCCATCACTGTGTCGTCAGATAGTATGATCCTGCAGAACCGCTCGTAAGCCGAACCCATTAAAAGATGTACGAGGAGGCTACAGCTGTATTTTTCGAGCAGTATCAGTAGGTAATGGAGTCGACAGCCTGCTTCTTGGAACGAATCAGCACATGGACCCGGTTTGGGATACAAATAATGCTCTCATGCGCCCCAGAGATTACCCCCATATGAATGCAGAGTTTGTTGGGACAGGGTGAAGACAGCATACGGACGGTTCCCCGTGAGGTCTCGACAATGCTCTTCCCGAGGGGACCAGGAAGATGTATACGGGTATCAACATCCAGGGAGAGTTCCTGCTGGAGACCCTCTCTGGTATAATAGGCAACCACAAGATCGTCATTGTCACTGCGGTTCAGGACTGCAGCCCAGAGGAGTGAAGCCGCCAAGATGGTACTGATGAGGATGATATCAGGTCCTGTGAGACGGAGCTTCATATACACCCTGTTACTACCCTGAAACTCATCGGAGTTCAACCAGTGGTCCAGATCTCGTGACTTCTTGACCTCGGAGAGATGACCATCTATAGTGTCACATAGTCATGGGAATCGACATGCTTACAAAATCCGGAATACGGGTAACAAGCATTTCGGAAAAGATTCATGTCATTCACGGAAAAAACAGGGGAAGATCCCCCTTTTCCCATTCGTTTCTCATCCTGGATACAGCGCATGTCCTTTTTGATTCGGGGTGTGGTCTGGATGTCTTGGAAACGGTGATCAGAACGTGCGGCATAGATCTCGTCGTCAATTCCCATTCCCACCCTGACCATACAGCGGGAAACTGGTTGCTGCAGGAGCTCTGCGATCCCGGGATTCTTGTTCCCAAAGAGTGCTCGGATAGCATTTCCAGCGCGGAATTGCTCGGATACAGATTCGTGGGAACAGAACTCGCTGCTCTGTGGAGAGAACGCTACCTTCCCGTCACCGGCTTCAGGGATTTTTCCCTCAGTGAGAGCTTTTCCCACGGTCGGGAGGTGATTACGGGGTCGCTGAGATTCATCGCGGTGCACAGTCCGGGACACCTGCTTGATCACTACTGCTTCTATGAACCCGATGAAAAGATCCTGCTCGGCTTCGATATCGACCTGAGTCCCTTTGGGCCCTGGTATGGTCACAGGGAATCAGACATTCCCACGTTCAGGAAATCCATCGAACAGGCGTCAACGATGCCGGTGACGACATACTTCTCCTCCCATGCCAGACCTGTCAAAGGCCCCTATGTCAGCAAGCGCCTGGAGTCATACGCCTCGATCTTTGAGGCGCGTAACAGTATCCTCTGCCACTGTATCCCCAGAAATAAGCCCGTTAACCTGACATCCCTCGTGGACAGATCACCGTTCTATGGAACAGACCATTCCGTGGGTGATCTCATCCTGAGATATGGGGAGGAACAGATGATCATCAAGCATCTTCAAAGGCTTATCGATGACAGCCGGGTGATCGAATCAGAAGACGGGTTCATGCTGAAGAGCTGATTCACGCAACCTCCGTCACCTGAGGATCCGAGGAGGGTTACCCGCTCCCTGTAACCCATCAAAAGATGTGTCTCCTCCAGAATACATTGAGCACTACCCCGATACAGAAGAGGCTCACCACCATGAAAGATCCACCATAGCTTATGAAGGGCAGGGGCACTCCCACAACGGGGAACACCCCGATGGTCATGCCGATGTTGATGGCGGCGTGAAGGGTGAAGTATGCGGCAATTCCCATGCACAACAGGGCACCAAACCTGTCTTTTGCCTTCAGACCGATGGATATGATCTTGGTGATGAGAATGATGTACAGGATGATGACTACGGCAGAGCCGATAAATCCCCATTCCTCTGCGACCACGGAGTAGATGAAGTCCGTATGGTGTTCGGGGAGAAAGCGCAACTGGGTCTGTGTACCCTGAAAAAGTCCCTTGCCGTACAATCCACCCGAACCCACGGCGATCTTTGACTGTATCGCATGGTATCCGCTCCCCAGGGGATCCCGGGAAGGATCGAAGAAGGAGAGAATCCGCTTGCGCTGATAGTCTTTCAGCAAGAGCCACAGAAAGGGAAGGGCCGAAAGAAAGATCGCTCCCAGGGAGAGAACCGTTGATTTCCTGATCCCCAGCAGCAGGAGCATTATCAGGGAAATGAACAGTACCATGCAGGCTGTCCCGAGATCCGGCTGAGCAAGGATGAGCCCTGTGGGGACAAGGATGATTCCTGCAGGAATGATGAGTTCCCTGAAGCCGAATTCTGAGATGTGCTTCTTGGTCTCTCCCAAGAATCCGATCCAGATGATGAGGGTGATTTTGGCGAGCTCAGAAGGTTGGATCCCGACTGGACCCAGGCTGATCCACCGCCTGGCGCCAGATATATCCCTGCCGATGAAGAGAACCAGTATGAGGCTGGCGAGCACACAGAAGTAGATGACCCATGCAGACCGGAGATAGACCCGATAATCCAGGAAGAAGGCAACAAACAGGAAGCCTGTTCCGATGGCAATCCAGATGAGCTGTTTGAAGAAGATGGTCATGGTTGTGACTTCCGTCGCGCTGTACAGGGAGAGCAGCCCGATGGCCACGATGGAATAGGTGGTCAGGAGGAGACCCCAGTCAATATTTCCCGTTATCTTCGCGTACCTGCTCACCCGAGGTCCCCTTCAGAAAGTAGTATCCCTTGATCACGTCACGCACGATGGGTGCTGCAATGCTCGAGCCGCTTCCACCATGTTCCACTACCGCCACTACCAGTATCTCAGGGTTGTTCACCGGTGAAAACCCGAAAAACCATGCATGATCTCGATACCGGTAGGGTATGTCTGCCTGATCAGGGAGCCTTGAGGCGTAGCCACTAACCACCTGGGCTGTTCCGGTTTTTCCCCCAATGGAAAACATGGGGTCACGGATACCTCGTGCGGTTCCTCGTTCTCCCTCAACGACACTGCGCAATCCTTCCTTGATGAGATCCAGGTCTGCGGGAGAAACATCGAGAACCATTTCCAGCTTCACTGGCGTCGAAGCAAGGATCTTCGGTGTATAGAGCCTCCCCCCGTTGACCAGTGCGCTCATGATCTTCGCAACCTGCACAGGGGTAACCAGCGTATATCCTTGTCCTATTGCTGAGATGATGGTTTCGCCGGGAAGCCATGATTTTCCGAATCGTGCACGTTTCCACTCGGGTGATGGAACAACCCCGGAGGCTTCATCACCGAAATCGATTCCCGTGGGTCTTCCAAACCCGACGTATCGTGAAGTCTCTGCCATGCGATCGATACCGAGCTTTTCACCGAGGATGTAGAAGTAGACGTCGCACGATTGACTCATCGCCTCGAGAAAGGCCAGAGCCCCGTGCCCCTCGGGCTTCCAGCACCGGTAGGTCTGGGTTCCCAGGACATAGTGTCCCGGGCAGTTGATCTCCTTTTTCGGATCAACGATCCTCGCGGAGAAGGCAGTCAGGGCAACGACGGGTTTGTAAACGGAACCTGGGGGATAGAGCCCCCTGATTGCTCTGTTCTCAAGAGGGTGAAGGGGATCGGAGGTGATCTGATCCCATGCCTCGGGTGCCATGGGAGAGAGAAACATGCTGGGATCGAAGGAAGGTGAACTCACCATGACCAGAACCTCACCGGTGGAGGGAACGATCGCCAACACCGCTCCTGCGCGTCCTGCCATAGCCAGCTTGGCAATGGTCTGAAGCTCTTTATCAATGGTAAGGACAACTGTTTCACCCACCACGGGCAGCCGCTCATCGATGACCCTGATCTTTCTGCCCAAGGCATCCACCTCAAAGACTCTGGCGCCCTTTTTCCCCCGCAGTATCTTTTCACAGGCCAGTTCTACCCCACTCTTGCCGATGAGGTCTCCCCGCTGATAATCCTTGGTTCCATGGACATTGAGTTCTCTTCGGGAGATCTCCCCGAGAAAACCGATCACGTGGGGGGCAAGATCTTTAAAAACGTAATCCCTCTCCGGGGTGACATCGATGGAGATACCGGGAAGATTGAAAATCTCTGATTCGATTCTCGCGACTTGATTGAAGGTGATATCCCTGGCGAGAAAGACCTGATCGTACGGACGCGTCTTGGAATCACTGATCCTGTCTTCAATCTCAGTTTCTGTCTGTTCCAGGATCCGGGCAAGATCCTGGGAAATCGTACCAATATTGGGAACATCTTCGGGCATCATCATCACGTTATATGCTGGCCTGTTCTCCACAAGGACCACACCTCCCCTGTCCATCACCTTCCCGCGCGGAGCATGGATACTCACCATCCGGATACGGTTGTTTCGAGAGAGACTCTCATAGTAGGAGCCGCTGATGATCTGCATACTGAAAAGCCGAACGAGGAGAACAGCAAACAGAAAAATCACGAATATCGTGAGAATCTTGGAGCGGGCATTGATCTCTTCATTCAGGTGTGGAGGGGGGAGGTTAGGATTCATAGGTACTCTTGAGGTGACGCACCAGAGTCGCCATGATCGGGCTCATACTCCCGGTCAGGACTGCTCCGAAAAGAAGCGCCCCCAGATTCGTATCAATAATGCTGCCCTGAACTGAGGCAACAACCGCCGTTGTCGTGACCAGGAAAAAGAGAAATCCGATGGTGAGCTGGGTAAATACGTTTTCCAGGTAGACAATATTCTTGAGCAGATCAATACAGAGGTAGGTAAACACGTACAGCAGAGGCAGGTACCCGAGCCGTGCGCCGGAAAAAGCCTGGAGAAAAAGGGATGCGAGGATGACAAAGGGAAATCCCTGGGAGTAGGGGGTATGGATGATGAGACCGATAATCATGCCAATGAATAAATCAACCCTCAGGGGCGACCACAAATGGGGGATGACGGTCGCCTCAACAAAGATAACCACGAAGAGAATCCCGAACAGACTAATCTGCAGCTTCCACATGTGGACCCAATCCGAAGACGATCTCGATCTTTTCCATATTGGCACTCGGGGAAATCAGGATCTGAGCAAACATCTTGTTCTCGTCAGTGGTAACCTCCTGCACATATCCCAAGATCAGTCCTTTGGGAAACATTCCCAGGAGTCCCGATGTGACCACAGCGCTTCCGATATGAACCTCTTCGGCTCTTCGCACGTATTCGAGACTCAGGGTGTTGATTCCTCGTCCCTTCACGATGCCCTTGATCCGTGAGTCTTCAATATGTGCGGGAATGGCGCTGTTGGGATCAGTAACGAGAAGGACTTCAGCTGTACGGGGGGACACCGCGATGACTCTCCCCACCACCCCATCCGGATTGACGATGGGCATATCCAGATAAAATCCATGCCTGCTCCCGCGATCGATGATCACTGATTTGAAAACCATCGTGATATCCTGTGCCAGAAGTTTTGCGGGGTAGAGAACGAACTCCTGGTGCTCTGAGCGGTAGTCCATCATTGCCTTGAGTTGCCAATTCTCCTCCCTGAGTTCTTCCAGGATCATGCATTTCACCCGCATCTCGTCAACCAGCTTCTTCAGGTCCTGGTTTTCTTGTCGTGCATCCACCAGATAAATATAGTCCAGCCACAGACCGTGGACAAACCCCACAGGTGAACGGACAATGCGTTCAAAGAAGAAGAATCCTTCGCGTATGATGTTCAGACCCAACGATGAAGAACTGTTCTGGCCAAAGGACAGAAGAAGAATGATGAGCGCCGCAGCGACTAACAGGAAAAGGTTCCGCGCACCCTTATGATTTCTCATCAACCTGGAATGACAACTTCCCTGAGCAGGTCTATATCGTCGAGCAACTTGCCTGCCCCCCGTGCAACGGTGGAGAGAGGGTCTTCCGCAATGATAACGGGAAGCCCGGTTTCTTCCCTGATGAGCTTGTCAAGATTCTTGAACAACGATCCGCCACCGGTAAGCACAATGCCCCTGTCGACAATATCCGCTGCAAGCTCTGGCGGTGTCTGTTCCAGAGCGATTCTCACCGCATCGATGATGGTTCTCACCGGACCCTGACATGCCTTTCGTATCTCTTCAGAGCTGATGGTGAAGATCTTCGGTATTCCATCCACGAGGTCACGTCCCTTGACCTCGATGGTCTTCTCCACCTCGTCACTGGCAGCAGAACCGATCATGATCTTGATGATCTCCGAGGTTCTTTCGCCGATGAGGAGGTTGTACTCCCGCTTTATATACTGCATGATCGCCTGATCGATCTTGTCACCGGCCACTCTGACACTGTTGGTGTACACAATTCCGGACAGAGAGATGACTGCAACCTCCGTTGTCCCTCCCCCAATATCGACGATCATGGAGCTGATGGGCTCGGTGACCGGAAGCCCTGCTCCAATGGCAGCTGCCATGGGTTCCGCGACAATGTAAACTTCCCGGGCCCCTGCCGCCTCGGCAGATTCCTTGACAGCCCGCTTCTCGACCTGCGTTATTCCCGAGGGCACACAGATAATAACCCGTGGTCTGACGAAGAGCCTTCTCTGGTGAACCTTGGTAATGAAATACTTCAACATGGCCTCGGTTCCCTCGAAGTCCGCGATCACACCATCCCTCATGGGCCTGATTGCCTGGATATTCTCAGGGGTTCTCCCGAGCATCTTCTTGGCGTCCGTCCCCACAGCAACGATCCTGTTTACCCCCCCGTATTCCTTCTTCACAGCGACCACTGAGGGCTCTGACAGGACTATGCCCTTGTCCTTGACAAAAACCAGGGTATTTGCTGTGCCGAGATCGATAGCGAGATCACTGGAGAACAATCCAAAGATCCACTCAAAGACCATACTTGCCCTCTCCTTTCACTGTGAGGCTCGCAAATGTCAGCCTCTTAACAAATACATACTCCTTTGACAAGTCAAATGAAGGCCATCCCTTTTCTTGCGAATCCCTCCATTGTATGCTAGCAAACACCTCAATGTATACCACCTGTACCATAATCCTGGCCGCAGGGAAAGGCACCAGATTGAAGTCCTCCAGGCCCAAGGTGATGCACGAGATCCTTGGAGAACCCCTGATCCGGTACTCTCTCGATTTGTCCCGACGAGTCAGCGACACCATCCTCACGGTCATCGGCCACGGAAGAGATGTTGTCGCGGGCTACCTGAACTCCTTTCCCGTAATCACGGTTCTCCAGGAGCCTCAGCTCGGTACGGGTCATGCTATCCTGCTTGCCAGACCTGCCCTTGAGGGCATCAACACAGACGAGGTGATCATTCTTCCAGGAGACATGCCCCTCATCCGGGAAGAATCTCTGCGTGGACTTATCAGGGTCTTTCGAGAAACGCATGCAGACATGGGTGTGCTCACCGCGCACATTCCTGATCCCCATGGATATGGAAGGATCCTCCGTTCTGCGGAAGGACGTGTCAATGCCATCGTGGAAGAACAGGATGCGTCTGATTCTCAGAGACAGATTACGGAGATCAACACGGGAGTCTACATCATTCGCAGGGAGTTCCTCTTGCAGGCCGTTGACAGCCTCTCCCCCGAGAATGCAAAAGGCGAATTCTATCTGACCGATATCGTGGAGAGGGCTGATTCCGCAATTTCCTACGAGATTTCGGATTTCAATGAAGCCCGTGGGATCAACTCCAGGAAACAGCTCATCGAAGCGCAGGCCTGCCTGCAGGAACATATCAATGGCGGCCTCTTGGACAGAGGGGTAACGATCCTTGACCCGTCGAGCACCTGGATCGGGATGAATGCCTCCTTCAGCCATGACGTAGAGATCTGGCCCAATGTACACATCCTTGGAGAGAGCAGCCTTGGAGATAACGTCCGGATTCTGCCGAACGTGTGGATCCGCAACGCCTCTATCGGTGAAGGGAGCATCATCGGGCAGGGGTGTGTGATTGAGCAGACAACCGTTCCACCAGGATCCGTACTCCATCCATACCTCTGCATGGGAAAAACGCACCCGTGAAGTGATTGACTTTCCCAGAGGATCACCCTACCTTTATGAGTGAAATGCAGTGGTGGAAGAATCTGTTGAAAAGCTCATCAAGAGAAAAAAGTCCCCTTGAGCAGGAAGAACTGCCGGAAATTCTCCCTGTACTTCCTCTGAAGGATGCCATCCTGCTGCCCGGGGGGAACCTCCCCCTGATTGTATCCAATCCTGCAGCTATTGCTCTGATCAAAAACCTCTACGACAGCGGCAGCGTGATTGCCGCTGTGGGCATGAAGCGCCATACTGAGCTGCAGCTCGCCTCATGGGAGAACATCTACCATATCGGGTGTATGGCAAAGATCACCAAAGTCTCTCCCCTGAAGCCGAACGAGATCTCCATCATGATTCGGGGTATCCACAAGATTGCCCTGGACGAACAGGTCAATGCATCTCCCGGCATGACGGCTCGGGTTTCCTATCTCAGTGAAAACCTCGAAGCGGACAGAGAGGTCTATGCCCTGGCACTTTCCAGCAGGGAGATTCTTTCCCAGCTCGCGCGATTGTCGTTCCAGAACCTCGATACCGTTCTCTCGAGCCTTTCCAGAATCAAAGATCCCGTTGTGCTGATGAGCGCCACCACCACAAACCTGCCCTTCCCTGTTGAAAAAAAGCAGCAGATACTCGAGAAATTCTCTCTCCAGGAGAAGTACACCCTGCTCCACAGCGCCTTGAGGGAGGAACTGGAGATCCTGGAACTCTCCTCAAAGATCAGCGAAAAGGCCAAGGGCGAGATCAACAATGCCCAGCGTGAATACTTCCTCAGACAACAGCTCAAGGCCATCAAGAATGAACTCGGTGAAGGTGCTGCAGATCTGGACGACGAGGTTGAAGAACTCAAAAAGGAACTCGAGGACAAAGAGCTTCCCGATGAGGTAAAGTCTGAGATCGACAAGGACCTCAAAAGGATCGCAAGAATGCAGCCGTCGTCGTCGGAATACGTGACCATCCGCACCTATCTCGACTGGATCCTGGATCTCCCCTGGACTGAGACGACTCCGGACAATCTTGAGATTCCTGCGGTGGAGAAAATCCTCGACGAGGATCATTTCGACCTGAAAAAGCCAAAGAAACGGATCATGGAGTTCCTTGCGGTGAAGAAGCTCAAGAGCGAACTCAAAGGTCCGATCCTGTGTTTCGTCGGCCCCCCCGGGGTCGGGAAAACATCCCTGGGCAGGTCGATTGCTCGTGCTATGGGCAGGAAATTTGTCAGGATTTCCCTTGGCGGTGTGCGGGATGAAGCGGAGATACGCGGCCACAGGAGAACCTATATTGGCGCCATGCCTGGCCGGATCGTCAACGGAATCAAGCTTGCAGGAACAGTGAACCCCCTGTTCATGCTCGATGAGATTGACAAGCTCTCCCACGATATCCACGGCGATCCTGCGTCGGCACTTCTCGAAGCCCTCGACCCCGAGCAGAACAACAACTTCGTGGACCACTATCTCAATGTCCCCTATGATCTCTCCAAGGTCTTTTTCATAACTACGGCCAATGTGATCGACACGATCCCCCATGCCCTGAAAGACAGGCTCGAGATTGTCGAGATCGAGGGGTACACCCTTGAAGACAAACTCCAGATTGCAAAGAACTATCTGGTTCCCAAGGAGATCGAGGCCAATGGATTGAGCGGCAGGAACATTGTAATCTACGATGAATCTCTGGAGTATATCATCCAATACTACACCCGTGAATCCGGAGTGAGGAATCTCCAGAGAGAGCTTGCCTCGTGCCTGAGGGTCATCGCTTCTGAGGTGGCACGTGGGAGTGAAGAGACGTTCTGTATCGGGAAAGACTTTATCTTCAAGGCACTGGGCCCCTTGAAGTATCTGCCAGAAAGCACCCAGAGGACCCACATCCCGGGAATCGCCACCGGACTTGCATGGACGCCCTATGGAGGAGAAATCCTCTTTGTTGAATCAGCCCTGGTACAAGGGAAGGAAGAGATGATCCTCACCGGACAGATGGGAGACGTGATGAAGGAGTCGGCACGCCTCGCCCTGAGCATCATAAAGAGCATGGGAAATCCCATCGCTCAAGATCACTGCATGCACATCCACGTCCCTGCCGGAGCAATCCCGAAAGATGGACCCTCTGCCGGAGTAACCATTGTCACCTCCATCATCAGCCTGCTCACCGGCACCGTGGTACGTGATGATCTCGCCATGACCGGGGAGATTACCCTGCGTGGAGTTGTCCTTCCGGTGGGAGGCATCAAGGAAAAGGTTCTCGCGGCTAAGCGCTCAGGGATTACCAACATCATCCTGCCCAAGATGAATGAAAAAGACCTCCATGACATTGAAGGCTCACTGACAAGGGATCTGAGTATCCACCTCGTGGAAAACATCGAGGAAGTGCTCAAACTCGCTTTCCCGGAGACAGAGCCTGAACACAGCGTGCTGATGCACCACCACCAGCAGGAACTCGAAAAGGCCGGGATCACTCCTCCTGCAAGAGCCTAGCCAGGGACCTGCGGGCAGCTGATACGCTCTGTTCAAGGACGGCATCTTCGTGCGCCGCAGAGATGAACAGAGCTTCGAAGGGTGAGGGGGCGAGATAGATGCCCAAGTCCAGCATCTCATGGAAAAATTTCCGGTACTGCTTTACGTCCGCATTCATGACATCATCAAGGGTTTCCACAGGTCCTTCATGGAAGAAGATTCCGGCCATGGAGCCTATTCGGTTCACCGTCACCGGGATGCCCAGATGAGTTGCAGCTTCTGTGAGCGACCGAGAGAATTTTTCCATGGCGTGATCCAAGCCCGTATAGATATCTCCTGCCTTGAGCACTTCAAGGGTTGCCAGACCACAGGCAGTGGCCATGGGGTTCCCGGAAAGCGTCCCTGCCTGGTACACCGGCCCCCCGGGAGCGAGCAACGACATGACTTCCCTGCTTCCCCCAAATGCCCCGACGGGAAGACCTCCTCCGATGATCTTTCCCAGGCATGTGAGGTCCGGCCTGATATCGATGAGGTTCTGGTATCCCCCGAAACAGAACCTGAAGCCCGTAATCACCTCGTCAAAGATGAGCAGTGTCCCGTTCTCGGAGCACAACATCCGCAGGGTCGCAAGAAACCCTTCCCGGGGAGGCACAACCCCCATATTCCCTGCCACAGGTTCCACAATTACGGCGGCAATACGTTCCCCGTGCATCTCCATGAACGCTGAAAAGGCATCGGTGTCGTTATAGGGAAGCACGCCCGTTGTCGAGGCAATTGCCCCCGGAATACCCTGGGTATCAGGAATACCCAGGGTCAGCGCCCCGGAGCCTGCCTTGACGAGCATGCTGTCCACGTGTCCATGGTAACAGCCTGCAAACTTGACAATGACGTCCCTTCCCGTAAAGGCTCGTGCGAGTCTGATGGCACTCATCGTCGCCTCTGTTCCGGAGCTCACGAAGCGTACCATCTCCATGGAGGGCATGGCGGCACACACCAGTTCCGCCATGCGGACCTCGAGTTCTGTGGGCGCCCCGAAACTCAGGGCTTTTCCTGCCTGGTTCCTGACTGCCGCCACCACGGCGGGATGACAATGACCAAGGATCATGGGTCCCCACGAAAGAATATGATCGATATACCTGGTGCCTTCTGCGTCCCACAGATACGGTCCCTGCGCGCGCTCAAAAAACCTCGGGATCCCTCCGACCTTCCCGAAGGCACGAACAGGCGAGTTTACACCACCGGGGATAACCGTGAGTGCCCTGCGGAAGAGATCGTCATTTGTCATGTATTCGCTGTCCTTCAGAGAAGTACTTCGCGGAAGTTTTCTTGAACTCTCTCAGTGTGCGGTAAACTCGATAATCATGGATTCCCGTGTCCGAGGCGATCTCCTGAATCACTGCATCCACCTCTGTGTCAGTCCTGCCGTGGATCATGGTAAACAGGGGATAGTTGCCGAATCCTGGACGTTCGTAGCAGTGACTGACCATCGCATTCAGTGCGATCCGCTCAGCGATCTCGTCAAGGGAGGCATCAGGAACGGCCCAGGCAACCATGGCACCTGAGGAGAATCCGGCTCTCTGATGTTTGAGCACAACTTTCACCTCGCGGATAACTCCCTCTTCCTTCAGTCGAACTATCCGCTCAAGGAACTCTTCCTCTGGAATCCCTATCTGCAGGGCCAACCTGTAATACGGCCTGCGGGTAATCGGAAGATCTCCCTGGAGAAGGGAGAGAATCTTGATGTCGATCGTGTCCACCAAATCCATTGGGTGAATCTAGCCTTTTTGGGAGAAGGTGTTCAACAGAAAAATCGGTCGTTCTCCGCTCAACTCTCCCCAGGAGAACCTGTGCGGACTCCCCCGGTGATTACTTGGTTGACTCAGGGAGCCCTTCCTCAGGGAGGAGGATCATGTAGGAATCCATGGCAAAGCTCCTGTCAGATTTCCTCCGCGCTGTAAGGATGACCCTGTTCATTTTTCTCGTGATCATGATGGACTCTGTGGAGCTCAGAATTCCTGTGGTAGGGTCAAAACTGGCGGGGATCTGGCCCTTTTCAGAGAGAAACACCTGAATCTGATCTGGCAGGTATAACTCGGGACGGGCGATGGTGAGACTGATCTCTGAAATGGATGACCCAGGTAACCTTCCGCTTTGAGGAGATCTCCTGAGAACGTTCAGGGGCGGTCTGTTCAGCTTTTCAATGAAGCCTGTCATGTCAAGATTGTCTCCCACAATCGCCTGGCGGGGAATAACGTGCGGCGTGGTGTGTGCCCCCGCACTCCCGGGATCGGAGGTGAATGCAAGGCGATAACCAGACTGTCTTACCAGCGAGCGACTGGTTTCATCATAGTAGCCGAAGGGATAGGCGAACCAGCGTATTTCGGTTTCGAGATTGTCTTCTAAAATCTTCTTCGATCGAGAGAGTTCCTGCTCTATTTCACGGGGTGCGAGATCCGTCAGGTACGGATGGGTGTGCGTATGAGAGCCCACCTCGGCCCCGAACCTCTTTAATTCCCTGATCTGTTCCCAGTCCATGTAGCCGGGCACCCCGGGTGCCCTCGTAAAAATGAACACGCTGAAGGGGTACCCGTGTCGTTTGAGAATGGGGAACGCTTTTGTATACTGTGAAAGATTTCCGTCATCGAGGGTTATGACCACAGCCTTATGGGGAAACGGGATCCTTCCCTCTATGCATCCAAGCAGCTGCTCCAGAGACAGAACAGCGTACCCGTTGTCCTTCAGATAGGCCATCTGCTGCTCAAACAACTGGCTTGATGTGGAGGTGGAGGGAGAGTCCTGTTCATCGAACTTATGGTAGAGCAACACGGTGATGTGGGCACTGAGGGAACATGGCGTGATACAGACGGCACCCATGATAAGGGCTAGTGTCGCTATAATCAGGAGGAGTCTGCTGTGTCGCTGCATTGAATCATTTCCTCTCGCAGGGTGAATCACTGCAGGGTGTATGAATCGTACACATATAACTTGTTGTATTCAATGATTTCCTTGACTTTCTCTATGTAGGCATACCCCATTTCGGAGTAATATTCCAGCCCCTCGGCCAGCAGGATCGGATCGTAAGGGGGGGTGCTCTGGGATCGGATCTGTCTGAGTTTTTCATACATGGGGTGTGTATTGATCGTCCAGAGATAAAACCTGATGCTGCTCTGGATGTCGGAAAAGGACGATACCCGGTAGCGAGCCCCTTCCCTGCGCTTTTCAGGCACCATACCACGTCCCTCGGGTGTTCTCAGACCAAAGACATTGTTGCCTTCCAGGGAAAATCGAGACGTTCCCCATCCCGATTCAATCGCTGCCTGTGCAAGGACAAGGGATGTGGGGAGCACATCGATCCGGGTCAAAAGAATTTCAATCAGTTCATCATAGTTCTGGAACTCAACGTTGTAGTGCTGTGCAAGTTCATCGAGAAACCGTTTCTGCTTTTTCGTCAGCCACAGCAGACGGTCCCGTATTCTTTCCAGTTCGGATCTCTGGGCGAGAATTTCTTCATTGATTTTGAGAACAAGGGGCAGAAGGACGTCAATGAAGAGTTCCTTGCGCCGATGCTCTCCTTCCTGCATGATCTCTTGTGCTGGAAGAGTCTCACGATACACGTACGCAACGGCATTTTGTTCACCGGAAAGCTTCTTCTGCTTCCCCGTGCCGTGCAGAAGAATTGCGAAAACTACCATCAGAAGAAGAAATCCAAGGAAGACGAGGATCATCTTTCTGCGTTTGATAAACAGTGAAGGCTCTGATGATGTACTCTTTCTGTAACTCAGTGTCATGGCTCTCGAATTGAGTCTTGTATCTCAAAAGCAGTGATCGCCACAAGGATATTTTTCAGGAATGACTGTCGTGTATCAGAGGTTCTGTCAGTACAGCTACTTGATACAATACAGCGGAGCACGGACCAAAAAACGTACTTGCATAATGAATCACTATTCAGTAATATGCCCTCGCATTGATTGGGGTTAAATAAGCAGGGAATCCATGGGTAACGACAAGGACAAGAAAAACCTTTACCTTTCCGTCGCAGACCTTTCCACCATGGGGTTTGCGATGGTGATATCCATTGTCTTGGGTCTTGTGATCGGCCTGTATCTCGACAATCGAATGGGGACCGAACCGATTTTCACCCTGTTGTTCATCTTCGGGGGCATCTTGTCTGGATTCCGCATCATGTATAAAAATTATATGCGCTTCTTCAGAGAGAATAAACCGGATGACAGCCGAAAGTAAAGACCCTGCTCAAAAACGCATCGAGCATCTCACCTATGCGATCTGGATTCTCCTCTGCCTCGGGGGGCTGCTCATGTTCGGAACCATGTTCGCCTTGGGGGTATTCCTTGGTGGTGCCATCTGTATTCTCAATTTCCAGTGGCTTTACTCCCACGCCAAGAAAGCCATCTCCCTGAGAGACAACCAGGGAACATCGTTCATGAAGAAACGCTACATCATCCGGCTGATCACTACGGGCATCATCCTCTATGCACTGATCGGGGTTCTCCACATCGATGTGCTTGGACTACTCCTGGGTCTGTCCGTCGTCATGCTGGGTATCATGAGCTATGCATGCTACATCTACATTATTGCAGGAGGAGAATAACATGGATCATGGTTTCCTTATTCTCGATTTCATCACAAAACCTCTCTATTATTTTTTAGAACACACCTTCCATCTCGCCGACGGAAATCATATGTACCACGTGACCTACAGCTGGTTCTACATGCTCGTCCTCATCATCGTGTCCTTCATTCTGATTAAGAGTCTCAAAATGGTTCCCGGCAGACTCCAGAACTTTCTCGAAGTAGTCCTGGGCGTTCTGAGAAGCCTCCTGGTAAATACCATGGGTGAACATGGATTGCGTTTCTTCCCCCTTATTGCCACCCTGGCACTGTTCATTCTTGTATGCAATCTAGGTGGCATTATCCCGGGATTGTACTCACCCACGGCCAACCTGAACACCAACCTGTCCATGGCACTGGTGGTCTTCCTTCTGACTCACATCGTAGGAATCAAGATTCATGGCATGAAATACCTCAAACACTTCGTCGGCCCTGTGTGGTGGATGGCTCCTATCATGGTTCCGGTGGAACTCATCGGCCACTTGGCCCGCCCAGTGTCTCTTACCATGAGGCTCTTCGGCAACATCTTCGGCGAAGATCTGGTACTCGTGGTCCTCCTGGTCCTCGTCCCCTTCCTGATTCCCATGCCTTTTCTTGTTCTCATGATCTTCACCGCGGTTCTGCAGGCCTTTGTGTTCACCCTCCTTGCCATGATGTACATCAGCGGTGCCATGGAGGAAGCCCACTGACGAATCGAGAGCAATCCATTCAGATTATTATGAAAAATATAGCTGGCCAGGCTCACAACCGCTACGTTTTCTTGTTTTTCTGCCCAAACGGTATTGACCTTCGCCTTTCTTGACGGGTAAGATAGCGGAGTTACATGCTGACTTCGACGAACACACTAACTTTTCTTGGAGGGTTTTATGAAAAGACTTGTTTTGATTTCAGGGGTTTCAGTCATCTTTGTTCTGGCATTCGCAGCAGGTGCCTTCGCACAATCAGGAGCGGCAAGCCCTGAAGTCATTCAGTTCTTCAGCTTTGTTGCTGTTGCCTGTGTTATCGGAATGGGGATTGCAGCATTCGGTACTGGAATGGGCATGGGCAATGGTGTCCGGGGAGCGAGCGAAGGAATCGCGAGAAATCCCGAGGCATCAGGGAAGATTCTGACAGCACTCATCCTTGGCCTTGCCATGATTGAATCTCTGGCCATCTACACACTCGTGACAGCACTCATCCTGCTCTATGCCAATCCTTTCCTCAAGTTCCTCGGTCTGGCTTAACAGGCACCTGGATTTCGCTCTGTCGTAGCGGGAAGCTCATCGGTTCAAAGAATACCATAGTCTTCCAATCGTTGCTCACAGGCGGGGTGGTCAACCACAGGGACCATCCCGCCTTTTAGCGTTCACGTCCGCCTTTCTCAACCGTGGCTCTCCCGAAGCATCGCTCTCAATGTACGGCACAGCCAGGCTTTCTGCCCGCAAAAAAGCCGTGTCCCTGGAGTTATGATGTGAGGTGAAGAGTTCCCCGGCTGACAACTCTGCCCTTGAAGGGGGCACAGCTATCCCTTGAATCGATTACCAGGAAAAAGATCATCACTGAACTGGGCAGACTCCACCCTGAGGAACTATTCCAGTCAGGAGAGGAGCGCCCTGAGGGATTCGTGGAGGCTAGAGCCCCACAATGGCCTTGACTTTATTCTTTCTTTCTTCGCCTGAAATCACGAAAGCAGCTGCTGCCCCAGCAAGAATGAGGAGCGTGATGGGATTCAAGAGAATCTTCGTGATTATCCTGATGAAAGACCTGATGAGAGACAGCACCCCTCCGATTATCCCGAAGAGCAGGATATCGGACAGAATGAACTTTATGATCCTGAATGGTGCGAGAATAAGCCATACTATACCGCTCAAGAGCCATCGCATGATTTTCAACCTCCTGCTTTGTTGTGTCTGCGCACAGACGGTCTCACCGCGTGATTGTGCATCATGGACTCTCCTTTTTCAAGAGCAAATCCTCAGCCATTCCGAGACTGTCCTTCGAAACAAGCGCTGCACGCCGATTTTCCTCCTGAATCTTGAGATACACCTCTTCCCTGTGCACCTGTACGTCTCTGGGTGCCTGGATCCCGAGCTTGACCTGCATTCCCTTGATTTCAACGATGGAGATCTGAATGTCATCGCCAATGGCGACTACTTCCCCGACCTTCCTGGTCAATATCAGCAATCAAATCCCCCTGCCCAGAAACGTTTGCAGAATACTACCTGATTATTTGATTGAAAGCAATGTCTGCATCATCTCGTCGGCAATGGAGATCATCTTGGCTGCTGCCTGGTAGAGATGCTGAAACTTGAGGAGTTCAGCCATCTCGTCATCGAGATTGACTCCCGTGATGGACTCTTTCCTCCGGCTATACTGCGCCAGGAGACTGTCGTTGTACTTCTCGTTCTGTACTGCATTGGTGACATCCACACCAACCTTTCCAATGAATGCGCTGTAAAAGGTACTCAGGGTGGTGTCTGTACCACTGCCTCCCATGTCGGGGATCACCTTGTCCTGCAGGGAGAAAATGGCTCGGGCCACTTCATTCTGGCCAGGAGCAACCCTGCCTTCACTGTCAAGGTATCCTGCACTGATGAGGTGAGGATTTCCCTTCAGGGAAGCATTCACATCCATGGTTCGGGTTATGTCCTCCATCATGGATCCCGTCTGCTCACTCCATGAAAAGAAGGTGTTGACACCCAGGAGGGCAAGGGAATTGTTCGACTGGCTCTCAGGGACCTTTTTGATGGCGAAGCTGAAATCCCCGGAGGCCTGAATCTGGAAATATCCGCTCGTTCCTCCGCTCAGGGATGCACTGATCTCTCCCCCTGATACTGAATTGACGGCGTCGATGAGGTCCTGAACCGTATCTCCAGCGGGGGTGATCACATAGGTGTCAGCCACTGCTCCTGTCTGGTTATAGACAACGATTTCAAAATTCCCCCCTGGCTGATATCTGCTGCTGAACAGAAAGTCTGCACCGAGATCGTCACTTGCCTGGGATATTGACACCGTCCCCACCATGGAGGTGACCGGGGCAAGCCCCACTCCTTCTGCATGCAGCGAATTGACCTGCCAGACGAGTTCACGGCTCAGCGTGTTGAGCATTTCGAGGTATGAAGGGATATCTCTGTCTCTTACATCAATCCATCCGGAGATCTTTCCCCCTTTCAGCTTGTTGGTAATATTCACCGTCCTTCCCGATGAATCAATCCACAGTATGTCTGAAAACCCCGTGCTGAGATTCCTCTCAATGCTGAGCTCATAGGCATCCTTGCCCAGCACCAGCGGTGTGCCACCGAGGATGTAGACCATGATCTGACCGGAATTTTCCTCTTCATAATAAGAGATATCCAGATATTCAGAGAGCTGTTCCAAAAGAAGTTCCCTGCGGTCACGCAGATCGTTTGCGTTAATGAGGCCATCGATCTCCACGCTGGATATGCTTTTATTCAGGTCAGCGATCTGCTCTATAAGAGTATTGATATGACCAACGGATCCTCTGATGCCGCTGTCCAGGTGCATCTGGTAGAATCTGAGATTATAGTCAATATCCTGAACGTGCTGGATTAGATTGTCTGTTTTTGCCAGGAGGGCCTCACGCTCCGGTATCCCTTCGGGGTGGTTGGCAAGATCACTCCATGCATTCCAGAACTCTCCCATCTGTGCATTGATCCCGAACCCATTGGTCTCATTGAAGATTGTCTCAATCTCCTCCATGGCAGTTCTCTTGGCATTCCAGAAAAAATACTCAGAAGTTTTCTGCGAGACCTGCTCATTGATGAACGCATCGTAGGACCTCATCACCTCTGCGGCTCGAACACCAGTCCCAATCTGGCCGGGTCCGGTGGTGATTGGGTTGTTGGCCTCCACACGCAAGCTCTGTCTCGAATAACCGACGGTGTTTGCGTTGGCGATGTTATGTGCAGTGATCTGGATGGCCAGCTGCGAGGAATATATGGACCATCGTGCAATGTCGAATGCCCCGCCTATGCTAGACATACTAAACTCCCGTCTTTATCATGCGCGCAGGCACACCCGACGTCTTCCCCTGTCTGGTATAGGTTCCCTTCAGCCCTGCAAGGAAGATGGCGATCTGACGTTCAATGTCATTGAGCCTGCTACTCACGAGCGTCTTGGACAATTCGTTGAAGTTGTTTGCCTTTTTCCACAGTTCAATAAGTTCCTGCTGAAGGATCCCGATGGTCTGTGCATGTTCCTGGTCGGGGTCCCTCTCCATATCAATCCCCTGTCTGTTCTTCGCAATCTCGAGGAGCAGTTTCTGCTTGTGCGGCAAAGATTCTTCCAGCCCCACAAGGTCCTGGGCTGAGATATATCCCAATTCCTCTTCGAGACACACGTTGAGTGCTGCAATCAGCTCTTTTTCTTTCCCGAGTGCCGCCATCATGTCTGTACAGGTCATGTACTCACCCCGGCTTTCATTGTTTTCCCTGTTCCATACCAGAGACTCATTCGCTCGTTGAAATCCTATCACCAGGCAGGAATCGGGTTGCATGCTCTTGCGTGCCATCGGTCCTGATGTACTCACTGAGAATCTCCGAGAGCCCAAGTCCCCCTGACTGAGCCACCGAACTCGCAATATTCATGTAGAGCATGTCCTTGTAGATCTCATCGGCAAGTCCTGCATCGAGTATCCCCTCGGACACGGTCTTGCCCATGGATTTTAGGAGCTGGTGGATAAAAATGGCTTCAAAGTCCTTGCATGCCTTCTCGAGGGCCTTCTCTGGGTTCGTATGCCGGATGTGAGTCAGGGGGCTTACGTCGTACATCATATGACCTCCAGTTCTGCATACAGCGCACCGGCGCTCTTTATGCACTGCAGAATGACCAGGAGATCCCGGGGCGTTACCCCGATCGCATTGAGGGCCCCGACGAGATCTGCGATGGTTGTACCGCTCGGAAGCACCACCAGGCTCTTTCCTCCTTCGTCCACGGTCACACCGGTCCGGGGAAGAATCACGGTATCGCCGCGAGAAAACGGCAGCGGCTGAGATACCACAGGCTCCTCGGTAATCCTGATGCTCAAATTCCCATGGGCAATGGCCACGGTGGAGATTCTCACATCATCGCCCATGACCACGGTCCCGGTACGTTCATTGACAACTACCCTCGCCCTGTTATCAGGGGCGACATCAACTGATTCAATCAGTGCAACAAAATCTACGATCCTGTTGAGGTACTGCTGGGGAACCTGGATTTCGACGGAAGTGAGATCCTGCGCGTGTGCAACCTCTGTTCCGAGTTTCTCGTTGATGGTTCGCACAAGCCGTTGCGTGGTGGTGAAATCAGGATTGTTCATCAACAACAGTATCCGGGGACCAAGGGAGGCATCCATCGATCGTTCCACAATTGCACCGGAAGGAATCATTGCCACAGTGGGAATATTCTTGACAATCCCGGCACCGACCCCGCCCACGGCAAATCCTCCGACAGTCACCGGTCCCTGTGCCATGGCATAGACCTTTCCATCAGGTCCGAACAGGGGGGTGGAGATGAGGGTTCCCCCGGCCAGTGATGATGAATCACCCAGGGACGACACGGTACAGTCGAGCTTTTGTGAACTCCTGGCAAAGGGCGGCAGGCTGGCGGTGACCATCACCGCTGCAACATTCTTGGGCTTCAAGGTAGTGGGATCGACCTGAATGCCCATGTTTCTCAACATGTTTGCAAGAGAGCGAATGGTTACTTCAGCACCGGACTTGTCTCCTGTTCCGGTGAGCCCCACAACAAGCCCGTATCCCGTGAGCTTATTTTCCCTAACGCCCTGTATTTCGACAAGATCTTTGATCCGAACCGCATAGAGATTGTGAGCACCCAGAATGAGAATGAGGACAACCAAACAGAGTCTTTTCATGTCATACCTCAGAAGGGCCATATTTTGTCAAAGGCCCTGCCCAGAATACCTTTGTTTTGCTGGTCACCGATGATGCCACTTCCGTAGTAGTCAAGGTGCAGGTCGGCTATGTACGTCGACTGTATTGAGTTTGACGGGCTGATATCTTCGGGCCGAACAATGCCGGAGAGAATGATGTACTGGTGCTCGTTATTCACCCTGATCTGCTTCTTTCCGTTGATCATCATATTACCCGAAGGAAGCACGCGCACAACCCTTGCAGAGACGACCGCACTGATAGAACCTTTCCTCGAGGTCTTTCCATCGGCCTCGAAATCCGAGGACGATGACGCAGCAAGCGTCGGGCTGAGCTTATATCCGAAGACCGATGATGCATCCAGCGGCAACCCGAGGACATTGTCGATGGAATTGTCGACCGAGCTCGATTTCTCCGATTCTGTCTTAGCTTCCTTGTTGGCCGACGAGCTCTCGACAACCTGGACGACAACGATATCCCCAACACGAGACGCCTTCAAATCTCCGTACATGTTCACAAATTTGGCGCTGGGTGTCCATAATGACCCAGGGGCCTCAACGACTACGGGCTCTTCCTCCACGGGAATAGCCATCGTGTCTTCGATAAACTCAGGCCCGCTTCTCGTGTGGGCACAAGCACTCAAAACCAGGAGAGCAGCAACCATGACACTGTATCGCTGGATCATTTCTTCCTCCTAAATTTTCACCTGTACGACTGATACAGCAATAACGGTGCCAATCACCTGCTTTCCAGATGTTATGTTTTTTACCGGGATCTGATCCGAGAAATTCCCGTCTCTCAAGGCGATCCCCTTGTCCTGTACGATGAGGCTGTTTACCCTCACCTCGAGAGTCACGAGATCTCCCCGGGAGACTACCGGTGGAACCTCTACATTGATTCTCAGGATAGGTCGCCCTTGTCTGAGCCCTGTCTTTGCCCTCATCCCCACACACTCCTGCGGATCCAGGATGATGGATGGAAAGGCAGAGATATCAAGTTCGCGTGTTTCCAGATCCGCTCGTGTGATGAGCGCTCCGCGATCGATCGGTGTTTTCGCAACAGGCACATGGGCAATGGCACGTACACGGGCTGAGAGGTTGAAAGACGCTGAGCTTGAACCGCGTCCAAACTGCAGAGTCATGGTCGTGAGTCCCAAAAAGTTCTCATGAGGGGAAAATTTTGCCTGGGACCTCTGAGCGTCAATCTCTCGTACGCGAACATGTCCCGGAGTCTTGAAGTTCTCAACAACGATCGTGGCATGATCCTTCCAGGGGGATTTCGCCATGACTTCCCTGATGAAGATCTCCTCCAGCGTCTTGGTTGGAATAGTCACATAACGCTGAGTAATGGACACCTCTTCTGAACCGCTGAATGCAACTACTCCAGAATGCATTGCCCGCACTTTTTGAGCCACGTACATCGCTGAAATACTCGAGGGAAGAGGACTCTGTGGAGCAGGCATGATGGAAAGACCGGCGAGATCGTGCGCGTCAGGTCCCGTAAGAGCTGCGATATGCTTCAGGAGCACCGTATCCCCTGAGACATCGGCTTTTTCCCTGAGTTGGATAAGGGTCGGTTCACCCGATACGATCTCAGGTGGTGTCAGAAGGATCACACTCAGGACAATCAGCAGAACCTGTTTCATGATGTCCCTTACCGTGCGATGTTGCTGACAACCTGCAACATGGCATCCGCTGTTTTGATGGCCTTGGAATTGATCTCGTAGGCCCTCTGACCAGCGATCATATTGATCATCTCTTCCACCGCATCCACATTGGAGATCTCCAGATAGCCCTGAGAGATGGTGCCAAAATTGACGCTTCCTGCAACTCCCTGGATCGGATCTCCCGACGCGGGGGTCGTAATGTACGAATTCCTGCCTATGGACTTGAGTCCCGCAGGGTTCGTGAACTGGTACAGGGGAATCTGCCCCTGGCTGATCACATCACCTGCCGATGACAGACAGGCGATCTCTCCGTTCTTGTCTACGGTTATGGAGGCTGTCTCAGTGGGAACAGAAAAATCCGGCTGAAGCCGCTCTCCCCTTGAATTCACAATGTATCCTTCGCTGTCGATCTTGAAGGCGCCGTCTCGGGTATAGATTTCTTCACCGTCTGAAAATAAGAGAAAAAACCCGTTTCCTTCGATGGCAAGATCGAGATTGTTCTTTGTTTCAACATAATCTCCCTGGGTGAAAATCTTCTGAACAGAAACCGGGCGTGTTCCCATACCCACCTGAATCCCTACCGGCACGGTCCCGCCTAGTGCGCTGGGATTTCCCTTCTCTTTATAGGTTGCATAGAAGAGATCTTCGAATTCCGTCCTGCTCTTCTTGAAGCCGGTTGTATTCACGTTTGCAAGATTATTTGCCATGACATCGATGATCATCTGCTGTGCGCTCATACCTGATGCAGAGGTCCACATTGCCCGTATCATGTCTTCTCCTCCTTTTTGTTATGCAATAGTGCCCACCTTCTGTATGGAGTGGGAATAACTATCCTGGATTGTCTTGATTACCTTCTGGATCGACTCGTATGCATGTTGAACAGTGATCATGGTTATCATCTCCCGAATGGGATCGACATTCGAGGCCTCGATGCTGCCTTGAGCGACCCAAGGGGCGTCAAGAACCTCCGGGGAATACCCTTCCCTTATGGAGAAGAGGCCGTTTCCCTCCCGGAGAAGTGCCTCCGCTGGGATCTTCACGACCTGGAGCGTATCGGTGACGGCACCATTGATGCTGATGCTTCCACTCGAATCGATGACAAGCTCACCATCTTCGATGAAGATATCACCCCCTTCCCCCTGGATTGCATCCCCATGAACAGTCACGAGGACACCCTCGGGAGAAAGCTGAAACGATCCTGATCGGGTATACCGGGGGCCATCATCGGTATTCACGACGAAAAACCCATCTCCCATCACGGCCACATCGAGGGGATTCCTCGTCATCCTGACTGGACCTGGTGTTGTGTCGACAAAATATCCCCCCACACGGACATCCACCGGTGTAGTGCGATACTGACCGGGAGCCAGCGATGCTGTATCAAGTATTCGCGAGAATTCTTCGAACACCAGTGCATCTTTTTTGAACCCGGTAGTATTCACGTTGGCAAGGTTATTGGATATCACCTCAAGACGTTCTTCCAAGGCAATGGCACCTGAGGCCGCCGTGTACATTCCCTGTTCCATATGACTTCCTCCCTCGGCTGTCCTTTGAGCAATATCAATGCCACGGGACAAGATTCGCTTCAGAAGACAGTTTGCATGATCAGGCTGGCAGGCAATAATTTCCCCTGCAGCATCCTTTTCCGCATGGAGACTCCCGTCTCAAGGATACGTCCTCTCCATGTATTCATCTTTCTTCAGAAAAAAATAGACGCATTCACAGCAGGAACGAGGAGAAGAACCAGACGAAAAATTGTTTAAAGCATTCTAACGCATTTCCGATAGGATAGGTACGGTTTACATCTCACAAGGAGAGGGCATGGAGGTCAAGAACATCTTCTTCAATCACATCCTCAGGTCGTATGATAAACAGGATGAAATCAGCGATGCTGTAAAGAGAGACCCCGAGAGAATTGGCTATAATCGATCCAGTGATCCAGTGAACATTTCCCCCAATGCATCACAGCGCCTGTTCGGGGATCTGATGGAACACAGCCTTAAAAAAGGCTTGAGCGAGGTTCTCATTGATGAAAATTAACATAACCACAAATCCTGAAGCAATAAAAGCCTATGCTTCAACATCAAGCACCAAGATTCATCAGGCACAGGGGACCAGCACAGACGGGAGCCCCGGGCTTTCATCGCTTCGTGACAAGGTTGAAATATCGGAGAAGGTGAAACTCTTTCACGACATCCGGGATGCTGCTCTGTCCGCACCTGACATTCGCTCAGAGAAGGTACATGAACTCGGAGAGACAATAGCCAAGGGTATCTACCGCCCTGACATGACGGTAATTGCAGATAAGTTACTGAGCCCGGATATCTCCTCCAGAATCTAGCACAGCAGGTTTTATCGTTTCCACGTATTCAAGGATCGTAGTCCTCATAAACCTCGGTCGTACACGACCAACGTAGAGAGATTTCTGTATACCCTCCTGATCGTCGATTCCCAGCATCCCGACAGTTCTCTTGTCTTCTTGCAGCATTTTATCTCCTGTGGAGGGTTTCCTGAACAACTCTTGTCGGCTTATGTGATCGGCCAGGAAAAAGTAGGCCTCGGCACCCCGAGCAACCCTCGCTGAAGGCAGTCTTCTCGCGTGCTGTTTTCTGAACTCCCTCAGAAAGACCTGCGCGCTCTCGGTCTGCACGGCATCGGCATGATATCCGGTAATCAGATACACACTCTCGGACATCACCAAAGCAGATTCAAGGAGAACTTCTTCATCCTCAACATTGCTCACCACGACGCGAAGCTGCAGATCGGACTCAGCCAAGAGGGACAGGGCTTTTTGTGTAAAACCAGGAGAGTCAGGCAGAAAGAGTGCTTCGGGTTTGCTTCTCAGAATGCGGTCAAGGGACCCGGAATGCATCTCTTCCTGGCCGATGGAGAGAAGTTCCACGATGGTACCGCCGGCAGAGATCATCTGAGAAGCAAAGAGACTCGCAAGCATCACAGAAGCCCTGAGACGATCATCGACGAGTATCGCAACTTTTCTGATCTTTAGGGAGGAGGAGAGAAAAACAGCCGCAGCTTCCGCCTGTTCCTGAAGGGATGGAGCAGGCGAGTATACGAGACAATTTCCCATCTGTTCATCAGGAAATACCCGAACCCACGTGAGATCCACCACGGGAACTCCACAACTGGCGTCGTGTGGATAGGGCACGTCATTGAAGTCACTCCCGCAGATAATTATTCCTGCGAGATGATCGTCGGCCATGAGTTCACTGAGGATATTCCCCACGTCGCGCTCGGAAGAGTCGTGCACGCTGAGTTCAATCGGGGTGTTCGCCACTACCGGCATCAGGGCGTGAGCGAGCAGAACACCCTCAAGTTCCTTTTCTGGAGCACTGCCGTTTTTTGCCGGGTCTGAAGCGAGGACCAGGATCTGTACCGGAGTTTTCAGGGAGTCGTCGGGTTGAGACACCTCTTTGTGCTCCCTGCTGCAGCAAAAGATCAGGACAAACACGACAAAACCGAAGAGAAAACTCAGCAGGTATAGGCGTGCGGGTTTTTTCACTATCATTGCTCTCAATTCGCCTGTATACAGATTCCGAAAGTATATATCATGAAGAGAAGGGAATCAATCACTCCCCGATCAATCGACTCCCTCGTACAGGAGAACCTTCATGGCACAGTTGATCATTTCGGGCACGCAGACTGAACCCGAACTGGTAATCTTTGACAAGGACGGCACCCTGGTAGATTTCAGAAAGACCTGGCTCGGACTTATCGAAATCCTGTTGCGTGAACTGGGAACCTCAGCACCCATGAATCCCGCTCTTAGGGAGCGGATTCAAGATGCCCTGGGCATCTGTATCGATCGAGGTGAAATCGATGGGTATGGCCCCCTTGCCATGGGCACCTTTTCTGAGTGTGATGCGCTCCTGACCTCCTGTCTCTACCATGAGGGTCTCCGGTGGGACAGAGCTCAGCAGATCGTGAGTGAGGCGGGACAGAGGGTCTTTCGATCTGATCTTCGTGCCCGGAGTGTTCACGCTGCCCCGGGAGCGATCACGCTTTTGAGAACACTCAAACGGAAAGGAATTCTGAGCGCTGTAGCCACGAACGACAAAATGGCGGATGCCCTCAGGGATATGGAACTCATTGGAGCCTCTCAGTACATCGACTTCGTCATCGGAGCCGACAGTGTCGTTCACTCAAAGCCTGCGCCCGACATGGTCATGAAGATCTGTGATCATCTTCACGTCAGTCCTGACAAGGCCATCCTGGTGGGTGATACCATCATGGACGGGCTCCTGGGAAGAAACTCCGGCGTGATGCTGACCATCGGGGTTGTCGGCATTACATCCGAGGAAAATCTCAGAGAACACATGGATATTGTGGTCTCCTCTCTGGAAGAGATCACCTGAATTCCCACCGGTCACCCTACGGCTCCGCCTAAAGCGGCCAACCGCGTCAAGCCGTGTCCTGTTCCCGTATGATCCCTTCCAGGATCAGGCGCTCCCTTTCCTCTGCCGCGGTGCTCCCGCCTGAATCATGGGCTACCTCCCGGCAGAGCCTTGATAGAACTTCATCTCTGGGGGTCAGCGGTGTTCTCCAGGGCATGGGAAGAAACAAAGCCATTCGAGAGCCCTTTCTGAGAAGAAATCCCTCTTCCCGGGGGTTGAATTTGTCCTCAGCACTGATGTGCATCACGCGAGAAACCACGTGAACGACAATTTCGACTTCGGGGAGTTCATCACGCCACAGGGGGGTGAACCGTGGATCTCTGAAGGCCGCATTTCGTGCATTCTCCATGGTCGCCTGCCAGAGAGGAACGAGCGGCATCAGGTATCCTGCGCTTCCCCTGAGTTCCGAGTTCAGGATCAGGCTCACAAAGACAGCCTTTTTCTCTCTGAGTGCCGCAGAGAAACGACACGGATCCATGTCGAGATCCTCCAGAGATCTCCCCTTGAGAATGGCCTCAATGGACCGGCGGGCAATTCTCACGAGAACGGTTTCTTCTGAACGTGTATATCCCATGCACCCCCCTATAGCACACCAGGATATGGGAAGGGTACTCGTGAGAGAACATCTCGATTCATGAGATCTGTTGACTCGAGACGTGAAATCTTCTATAGAGGTCTCGGCTTTCTACACTGGTGGGGTTGTCTATCTTGGAAGATGTAAATCGACTTGTAAAACAGCGCTTCGAAAAGTTTGAACTCCTCAAAAAAGAGTCAGGAGTCGTCCCTTTTCCCAATACCTTCCGGAAAGATACGGATATCTCGAGGTTCATCGAAACCTATGGGGACCTTGATGCCGAAGCTCTTTCGCGTGTCGAAACGGTCCACTATCTGGCCGGTCGAATCATGTCGGTGAGAAAATTCGGCAAGGCATCTTTCATCCACGTCCAGGAAGCATCCGACAAGCTCCAGGCATTCTTTGAGCAGGCCCGACTGGGTGATGATTCCTATGATCTGTTCAAAAAACTCGACATCGGAGACATCATCGGCCTCTGGGGAACCCCTATCAAGACCCGCACGGGAGAGCTCAGCGTCTATGTCCAGGGCTTCGAACTCCTCACCAAATCCTTCAGGCCACTGCCGGAAAAATGGCATGGGCTCAAAGATGTGGAGATCCGCTACCGGCAACGGTACCTCGATCTGATCGTGACACCCGAGGTCAGGGAAACGTTTCTCATGAGGACACAGATCATCAGGACCTTACGCGAGCACATGGACTCCCGGGGCTTCATCGAGGTCGAAACCCCCATGATGCATTCGATTCCAGGGGGGGCTACCGCCAAGCCGTTTCTCACGCATCACAACGCCCTTGACATGGATCTGTACCTGAGGATCGCCCCGGAGCTCTACCTCAAGAGGCTCATCGTCGGGGGTTTCGAGAGGGTCTATGAGATCAACCGAAATTTCAGAAACGAGGGAATCTCCACAAGGCACAATCCTGAATTCACCATGATGGAATTCTACATGGCCTATGCTGATTACACGGACCTCATGGCTTTCACCGAGGACATGATCTCATCTCTCGCCATGAAGGTTCTGGGAACAACCACCCTTACCTACCAGGGCCTCTCGCTGGATCTCAGCCCTCCCTGGCAGCGGTATACCCTGAAAGAGGCAACCAGAACCCTGGGCAATGTTCCCCAGGAGGTGCTCGAAAACAAGCGTGCTGCACAGGCATACTGCAGGAATCTTGGCATCGAACTGGAGGGAGATGAGTCAGAAGGGGAACTCCTTCTGATTCTCTTTGAAACAACGACTGAAGAGAAACTCACGGGTCCCGTCTTCATTACATCCTACCCGACTGATGTCTCACCGCTGTCCAGAAAGAACAACGAGGACCCTTCAGTCGTGGATCGATTCGAACTCTACATCGGGGGTCGTGAGATAGCAAACGCCTTCAGCGAACTGAACGATCCTGTTGATCAGAGAGAACGCTTCATCGAGCAGATTCGCAAAAAAGAGGGGATCGACGAAATCGATGAAGACTACATCCGGGCCCTGGAATATGGCATGCCTCCCACAGCAGGAGAGGGCATCGGAATCGACAGGCTTGTCATGCTCTTGACTGACAGCCCATCCATCAGGGATGTCATTCTGTTCCCGTTGCTGCGCAAAGGAGAGATATCCTGAGGTTTGAACTTCTCGTCGCAAAAAGATACCTGCGGGCAAAAAAGAGTCAGAGATTTATCAGTTTCACCTCCGGACTCTCCGTCATAGGTATTGCCTTGGGAGTGATGGCGCTCATCGTGGTGCTGTCTGTCATGAACGGGTTCGAGGAAGACATCAAAACCAAGATCCTTGGAACCCAGTCCCACATCGTAATCTCCACCTATGATGGCGGCATACGTGATCATACCAGCATCATCGAGGGCATTATGAAGGATCCGGACGTCCTGGGTGCCACACCGTTTATTCTCACGCAGGGTCTCGTCTCTGCGCCGGCGGGCATTTCCGGTGTGGTCATCAGGGGGATTGATCCCCGAACCGCCTCACAGGTAATTCGTCTCAAGGAGATCATTGTCGAGGGTACCTGCTGTGACCTCGGTGAATCAGGGGTCCTGGTGGGATCAGAGCTTGCACTTCACACGGGAATGCATATCGGGGATGTGATCTCCCTGATCACTCCCACCGGGACCATGACGCCCCTTGGCATGATCCCGAAATCCATGTCCTTTCGTGTAACGGGTATTTTCAACACGGGCATGTATGAGTTTGACAGCAACATGGTTTATATTTCCTTGGAATCAGCAAAAAGAATGTCCATGAAGGACCTTCCTTCTGGTATCGAGATCAAGGTGAAGAATATCTATGACGCGGATTCAATTGCCGGCAGACTTCTCGCCTCCCTCGATCCCGGGTTCTGGGCAAAAACGTGGAAAGATATGAACAGAAGTCTCTTCTCTGCCCTGAAACTGGAAAAAACCGTGATGTTCATTATTCTCCTGTTCATCATCCTGGTTGCCGCATTTAGCATTATCAGCACCCTGATCATGCTGGTCACGGAAAAGAGGAAGGACATCGCCATTCTCAAGTCAATGGGCACAACCACGAACCAGGTGCTCGGCATCTTCATGACGCTGGGTATGGTCATTGGCGTCACAGGTACCCTTGCAGGGCTCGGACTCGGTCTTCTGCTCTCCTATAACCTGGATCCGGTGGTCAGAACGGTGGAATTTCTTTTCGGAATCGAGGTGATGCCCAAGGATGTTTACTATATCACGGGGTTACCCACAAAAGTGAACTTCTTTGAGGTCGCCCTCATCACCGTTGCCTCGTTGATTCTCTCGTTCTTTGCCACCATCTACCCGGCGCGACAGGCAGCAAAACAGGATCCCGTGGAGATCATGCGTTATGAGGGATAAGCCAATACTCCAAACACGAGAGCTGCAGAAATCCTTTAGAAAAGGACCGGAACTCATACATGTCCTCAAGGGGGTTACCATGGAAGTAACCCGGGGAGAATGCATCGCCATCGTTGGAGCATCAGGATCCGGTAAGAGCACCCTCCTCCATCTCCTCGGAGGTCTCGAAAAGCCCGACAGCGGCACAATACGCTACGGGGACAAAGACATCTGCCTCATGAATGAACGGGAGATCTCGACCTTCAGAAACCTCAAGGTCGGGCTTGTCTTCCAGTTTCACTATCTGCTGAGTGAATTTTCTGCCCTGGAAAACGTGATGATGCCTGCCCTCGTGAGCGCACGGATCACGCCCGACATCCCGAAGAAGGCCCGTGAACTCCTCGATGTCGTGGGGCTCTCCGACAGGGTCACTCACAAGCCCGGCGAACTTTCCGGCGGTGAACAGCAGCGGGTTGCCATAGCGCGTTCCCTCATGATGTCTCCCAATATCCTGCTGGCGGACGAACCCACCGGTGACCTCGATCCGGAAAACGGGGCCAGGGTGCGGGATCTCTTCGCAGACCTGAAACGTTCCCTTGGCATCACCATGATCATCGTCACGCACAACATGGACCTTGCAAGCATCACAGAAAGGATCCTGGTGCTGAAGGAGGGACACCTTGAACCTCACGTTGTCTAGACACCTGTTCATCATTCTCCTGTTTTTCCTCACACCACTTTACCTCAATGCCACGGTAGTGAACATCGCCACAGCAGACGCAACCCTTTCCAAGATCCTCCAGGAGGTTCTCTGTGTTTCGCTCCGGACAGATGCAGCACTGAGTATCGCAATGGAAACAAGCGACGGAGTCTTCCGCGTCTATGATACCACAGACCTGACCTACACCGCTTCGACACCCGAGGAGGCCCTCGACGGGTACCTCAGACTCAAGGGCATCTGTGTGGTGGACCAGGTGAACATTACGGGACAATCCCGAATCAGCTCGGAGGCAATACGATTCCGCATCACCACAACACGTGGTGATATCGTCCACAGGGACAGGATCAGAAAGGACATAGAATCCATCTTTGCCATGGGCTACTTCGAGACATGCGATGCCTCTTTCTCCGAGGGAACGCTCACCTTCGTCGTCACCGAGTACCCCGTGATCGTCAGTATCGACGTGGAGGGCAACGACAAGATCAAAGACGAAGATATCCTCTCCGCCATTGGGTTGAAACGCTTCGACATCCTGAACACGAGACTGCTCAAAACGAGCATAGACCGCATCAGGAGCCTCTACCGTGAAAAGGGATTCTACAACGTGATGGTGGGTTCCGATACTCAGCCAACCGAGGGCGGGATCACGTTGACCTTCTCCATCGAAGAAAACGAGAAGCTCTATGTCCGCAAGGTGGAGTTCGACGGAAATGAAAACATCTCATCGAGGAAACTCAGGGACATCATGGAGACAAAAAATCGATGGATCCTGGGTCTGTTCGGGCACGCCGGTTCCTACCTCGAAGCGGGCCTCGACAATGATCTCCTGAGGATCGAGCAGTTCTATGCCGACAACGGATACATCCAGGCGAAGGTCGGTCGTCCTCGGGTCGATGTCCAAGAGGATACAGGAATATTCATCACCATCCCCATTGAAGAAGGCCCCCTCTTTACCATCGGGAGCATTGACATCACCGGAGATCTCATTCAGCCAAGAGAAGAACTCATGAAAAAGCTGGACCTCAAGACAGGGGACGTCATGAGCAAGAGCAAGGTGCATACCTCCATCGAAAATCTGCGTGATGTGTATATGAATCAGGGGTATGCCTACGCACAGATCAGACCCATCACCAAGGAGGAAGAGGAAACCACCGTGGGCCTGATCTTCAAGATCACCAAGGGAAATCCTGTTTCTATCGACACAATCTACATCAGGGGAAATCAAAAAACCCGTGACAAGGTTATCCGGAGAGAATTGCAGCTCGACGAGGGAGATCTGTTCTCCTCAACCGACCTCAGGCGCAGTAGGGACAGGATCTCCAGGCTCGGTTATTTCAGCACCGTGACTATCGACCCCATCCCCCGGGAAGAAGAAACCATGTCACTGCTCGTTGACGTCGAGGAGACCACTACGGGGGCATTTGCCTTCGGTATCGCCTATTCGAGTCTCGACGGTGCGATGGGAACCCTTGAGTTGAGCGAAAACAACCTCCTGGGTCTGGGTCTCAAGAGCCGCTTGAGCACTGAATACGGGGCAAAAAAGAAGAATTACATGGTGGATTTCGAAGAGCCCTGGCTCTTTGGACGTCCGGTCTCCCTTGGCGTGCGCCTCTTCAACATGGAGAGAGAGTATGTGTACTACACAAAGGAGTCCCGCGGAGGAAATATCCGTCTTGGATACCCGCTCATCGAGGAGATCCGGCACTATATCATCTATTCGTACACGCACGTTCTGGAACTCAAGGATATCGACCCCGTCTACCTGAGCGCTCTTTCAGAAGACGAGATTACAGGAGGTGTCACGAGCAGCATTACCAATACCCTGCATCGAGACACCACCAACGATTTTTTCAGACCCACCAGAGGCTCGGATCTCATGCTCTCCCTCGAGTATGCAGGCCTTGGAGGAGACTTTCATTTCACCCGAGTCACAGCGACGGCAGCGCAGTTCTTCCCCCTGTACAAGGACACTCTCGCCTTGATGTTAAAGGCGAGATGGGGTACCATCAACCCTGCTCAGGGAGATGATCTTCCAGAATATGAACGCTTTACCCTCGGTGGAATGAACAGCATCAGGGGGTTCAAGTACGGAGAGATCGGACCCAGGGACACCTTCGGAAGTGTCATCGGGGGCAAACGCATGCTCGTTTTCAATACAGAACTCAGTTTTCCCATCGCAAATATCCCCGGGTTGTACGGGATCCTGTTTTTTGACCAGGGGAATTCCTATGAAAAGATGATAGATCTCACAAACCTAAAGAGATCCTATGGTGCAGGCATCAGGTGGGTGACGCCCATGGGACCGCTACGCCTGGAATACGGCAAGGTCATCGATCCCAAAGACTTTGAATCTAAATCGCAATGGGATTTCACGATAGGAAGGTTTTTCTAACACGTACATTAAGGAGTATACCTATGAGACACGGAACCCGGATAGTTACAGCACTCGCTGTACTCTTGTTCCTTGCAGGAACTGCAGGGGCTCAGAACGTCAGGATTGCCTACATCGACTCCCAGAGGATCCTGTATGAATCCCTGGCAGGCAAGGAGGCCTTCAAACAGCTCAGCGCGCTGAAGGATGAACGAGAAATCGAGATCCAGAAGTTGCAGGAGAAGATAAAAGCGATGGGTGACGACATTGCCGCGAAATCCCCCACCATGAGCGTCGCAGCAAAGGCAGAACTTGAAACCCTCTACGAACAGGAGCTCAGAAAATACAATCGTCTCGTAAAGGATGCCCAAGACGATCTGAAACGTCTGGAGATTTCTCTGCTCAAACCCTGGAGCATGGAACTCGACATCATCATCAATGATTACGGCCTGAAGCATGCCATCGATCTCATCCTTGACAAGCGTAATCCTGCCATCGTCTATGCATCAGAAAAGATCGACATCACGGATCCCATCATGGAGATATTCAACAACCACTATCAGAACAAGAATTCCAAGAAAGAGTAACCCATGCGCCTGAGTGATCTCGTTACAGAACTCGGCGGAATTCTCAAGGGAGAGGATCGGGTTGTCTCCGGAGCATCCACCCTTGAGGAGGCATCCTCAGACGAGATCACGTTTCTTGCAAACCCGAAGTACAGGGACAGGGTGAAGACCTCTCGTGCAGGAGCGATCATTGTCGCCCACGAGATCGAAACTGCCATTCCCCAGATCATCACGAAGGACCCCTACCTCTATTTCGCCCGCGTCGTGTCTCTCGTATACCCCGATGAAACCCCTGAGCCGGGAATATCCCCCCTGGCCTGTATCCATCCCGATGCTTCTGTCGATGCGGGGGCATGCATCTACCCTCACGTGAACGTTGGTGCCGGTGCCAGGGTATCGAAGGGGTGCATCATCTATCCCGGGTGCTATCTCGGTGCAAACGTCACCATCGGCGATCAGACTGTCTGTTATCCGAATGTCGTGATCTATGACGGATGTACCCTGGGCAGCAACTGCATTATCCACAGCGGCGTCGTCATTGGATCGGACGGATTCGGCTTTGTCTGGGACGGGTCCCGCCATGTGAAGATCCCCCAGAAGGGGATCGTGATCATCGGCGACCATGTCGAGATCGGGAGCAACTGCACGATCGACCGTGCAGCGCTCACCAGCACCAGGATCGGCAGCGGCGTGAAGATGGACAATCTCATCCAGGTGGGTCACAATGTTGTCATCGGTGAACACACCATCATCGTCTCTCAGACCGGGATCTCGGGCAGTGCACAGATCGGGTCAAACGTCGTTCTTGCCGGCCAGTGCGGAATCGGGGGACATATCACCATCGGTGACGGCTGTGTTGCAGCAGCCAGGGCTGGAATCGCATCGGATCTCGCTGCCGGGAGCGTGGTCTCGGGGTTCCCCGCAATGGATCACCGACACTGGCTCCGGGTACAGAAGGTGTACAAGGACCTTCCCGAAATGCTCAAGCGCATACGCTCTCTGGAAAGGAGGCTCGAATCCATTGGCAAAGATTGATCCCACCGCCCTAATCGCCGATGGGGCTGAGCTTGCAGACGATGTGGTCGTCGGCCCCTATGCAACGATCGGGGAGAGGACATCCATCGGAGCGAAGACCACCATCGGTCCCTACTGCATGATTCGGGGTCCTGCCGAGATCGGAGGAAATTGCACCTTCACCGGATATGCGAGCATCGGAACCCCCCCGCAGGACCACTCGTATCGTGGCGAGGACACACGGCTGGTCATCGGTGAAAACAACACCATCCGGGAGTTCGTTACCATCAACCGGGGGACCGTTAAGGACAGGGGAGTCACGTCCATCGGGAACAACAACCTCATCATGGCTTATTGCCACGTGGCCCATGACTGCGTCATCGGCAATCATGTGGTCATGGGCAATCTCGCGACGCTGGCCGGCCATGTGAAGATCCAGGATCATGCCATCATCGGCGGCCTCTCCGCAATCCATCAGTTTACCCGCATCGGGGCCTATGCCATTATCGGGGGCGGATCCATGGTAAGTCTCGATATCGTCCCCTATGCCCGCGCCGCAGGAGACCGTGCCCGTCTGTTCGGGGTCAACTCCATCGGACTGAAGAGAAACGGTTTCAGACCAGATCAGATCAAGCGGGTCGAGAAGGCCTACCGCACCATCTTCAAGCAGGGACTGCTCCTGAAAGACGCTATCGAGGCGCTGAGACAAGAGATCACCGAGGAAGAGATCCGCGCGCTGGTGGAGTTCCTCTCCACCTCGACCCGGGGTATCGCGAGATGAATCCCCTCAAGGCCGCCGTGATCGGCGTCGGGTATCTCGGCAGATTCCACGCCCTTAAGTACGCCGCCATGGAGGATGTCGAACTCCTTGGGGTGGTGGATATCGATCAAGATCGTGCGGTCCTTGTTTCCCGGGAAACAGGCACTCAAGCCTACACCTCAGCAGAGGGGATCATTGACCGTCTCGATGCAGTCAGCATCGCAGTACCCACGAGCGCTCATGCCGAGGTGGCGATGCCGTTTCTGGAACGGGGGATCGCCGTCCTGCTGGAAAAACCAATCGCGGCACGCATCGAAGACGCTGTCTCTCTCATCGATGCAGCACACAGAGGCTCCGCCATGCTCCAGATCGGCCACCTGGAGCGGTTCAACCCCGCCCTGAAGCACCTTCAGTCGAGTATCACGCACCCCATGTTCATCGAGGCTCACCGGATAAGCCCCTTCAGGCAGCGCGGGGCGGACGTGGATGTGATCCTGGACATCATGATCCATGACCTCGACATCATTCTCTCTCTGGTCACCTCAGAGGTTACCTCCGTGGAATCCGTTGGAGTCCCGGTCCTCACGGGCTCGGTCGACATAGCCAATGCAAGGATCAAGTTTGCCTCGGGGTGTATCGCCAATATCACCGCAAGCAGGGTCAGTGCTGAGATCATGCGCAAGATCAGAATTTTCCAGAGCGACTCGTATATCTCCATTGATTTTGCACAGTCCGCCGTGGATATCTACACCCTCACTGAGCACAGAGAGATCACCCACACCCACCTTAAGATTGATGATTCCGACGCCCTGGCTGCTGAGCTCCGATCGTTCGTGGATGCGGTGCGAGAGGGCAGCCAGGTCGAAGTGGACGGGGAAGCCGGACTCAAGGCCGTAGAAATGGCGTATCGGGTAAAAGATTCGATGGTCGTGCCCTAGGGCGATGACTATGAAGAACATCCTCATGGTAGCAGGGGAACCAAGCGCCGACAGACACGCTTCACAGGTCATAAGGGCCGTGAGGACCCTTGATGATGGTGTCGCTTTTTTCGGCATGGGTGGTCCTGCGATGGAAGCCTCGGGCATGGAGTGCGTCTATTCCATGGATGAACTCTCTGTTATGGGCTTTTCTGACGTGATCCCTAAAATGGGAAGGATTCTGAAAGTCTACCAGGGGCTAACGCACCTCATGAAGCAGAGAAACCCCGACATCGTGGTCCTGCTCGACCTGCCGGACTTCAACATGAGGATTGCCCGCAGGGCTCATGCGCACGGGTTCAGGACGCTCTACTACATCGCTCCACAGGCCTGGGCCTGGCGGCGGTCCCGGGCTGAACACCTTTCCAAGATCACCAATGGCCTTGCAGTCATCTTTCCCTTCGAAGAGGAATTCTTCCGCTCCTTTGGTGTAAACGCGCGCTACGTGGGCCACCCCATTATGGAATTGGCACGTGAAATGGCAGAAGTCTCCTGGCCTCCGAAGCGTATTGCCCTGCTTCCCGGAAGCAGATCACACGAAATTTCACAGATCCTTCCCGTGATGCTGGAAGCGAAACGCATCGTGGGAGAAAAGCATCCCGAGATCTCCTGGCTCCTCCCTGTGGCACCTGGGCTGGAACCCGGAGACATCGAGAAGCTGGTAGATGGTGATATCGAGCTCACCGGCGAACTGCCCGAGGTTGACCTTGCCATGGTGAAATCCGGCACATCGACCCTCGAACTGGCAGTCCGAGGCATTCCCGAAATTATCTGCTACAGAACATCACGTATCAACTACTGCATTGCCAGTTCCTTCGTGAAGATACCCCACATCGGCATGCCGAACATCATCTCTGGGAAACGCATCGTTCCCGAACTCATCCAGCACGAGTTCACCGGAACCCGCCTGGCCGAGTTCCTCCTGCGGTTTATCCAGGATAGATCTCTTTTCTGCCAAACAAGGAACGCCTTTTCCCACATGCGGGATCTTCTTGGTACGAAAAAGGCATCACAAGGAGTTGCACAGTGGATCTGCGAGATGCTTCACTAACCATCAAGGACACCGGGATCTACAGAAGGCTCCTGGGATACATCAGGCCCTACTGGCACAAGCTGGCTTTTTCCCTGTTTCTGACGCTCTTCATATCCGGGACAACAGGGCTGCTGGCACTGCTGTTCAAATACGTGGTGGATGACATCCTGATCGAGCAGGATCTCTTCATGCTGAAGGTCTTCCCGCTCGTGATCATCGCCATCTACCTCATCAGGGGTGTCAGTGATTACTTCAGCTACTACTACGTTGCCGATGTGGGCCAGCGCATCATCATGGACCTGCGGGATCAGCTCTACGCACATATACAGACCCTGTCCATGCCGTTTTTTCTCAAAACGCCCACAGGAGTCCTCATCTCCCGGATCACCAACGATGTCAACATGGTCCAGTCTTCTGTCACCAACGCCATCACCGGGTTCATCAGGGAATCCTTCACGCTGGTAGGACTCGTGTTCGTGGTGTTCTACCGGGACTGGCAGCTCGCCCTCATCTCCATGGTGGTCTTTCCCCTGGTGATCTACCCCATTATCAGGTTCGGACAGAAACTCAAGCGCTACTCCACCAGGAGCATGAAGGTCATGGGAGATGTCATGAGTATCCTGGACGAAGGCATCAGCGGCATCAGGATCGTGAAGGCGTACAACATGGAGAACTACGAGAAAACGAGGTTCTCCGCTGAAAATCGAAGGTACTATCGCAACTGGATGAGGAGAATCGCCATTCGTGCCATCTCCGGACCCCTGATAGAACTCATCGGCGGCCTTGCCTTTGCCAGCATCCTCTGGATCGGGGGGATGAAGGTGATCAGTGGGTCCATCACGCCGGGTGAGTTCGGATCGTTCATCCTGGGGCTTGGCCTGCTCTACTCACCGATTCGAAAGCTCAACAACGTGAATATCGAGATCCAGGAGGGAATCGCTGCGGCGAAGAGAATTTTCTCCGTGCTCGATACCACCCCGGAGATCACCGAGAAACCGGGCGCGGAAAAAATCGGCAGGATACGAGGCGATTTCGAATTTCAGGACGTGTGGTTCAGGTATCACGGGTGTGAGGAGTATGCCCTCAAGGGAATCACGTTCCAGGCAAAAGCCGGGATGCAGGTGGCCTTGGTGGGAGAATCCGGCTCCGGGAAGACCACCATCGCCAATCTCCTGCCGAGACTCTTCGACGTCACCAGCGGGAACATCCTGGTGAATGGAACCGACATCAGGGAGGTGACGCTGGCCTCGCTGCGAGACAACATCGCCATGGTAACCCAGGAAATGATCCTGTTCAACGACACGGTGAAGGCAAACATCGCCTATGGATTAGAGACCGCCTCAATGGATGAAATCATCCAAGCCGCACGGTCTGCCAATGCCCATGAATTCATCGAGGACATGGAACAGGGCTACGATACCGTCATCGGCGAATCAGGGGTGCGGCTTTCAGGAGGCCAGAAACAGCGGATCTGTATCGCCAGGGCCATCATCAAGGACGCTCCCATCCTCATCCTGGACGAGGCGACCTCGTCGCTGGACACGGAATCTGAACGTGAGGTCCAGTCAGCCATGGACAAGCTCATGAAGGGCAGAACCTCGCTGGTGATTGCACATCGTCTCTCCACGATCGTGAACGCGGATTGGATCATCGTTCTCTCCCAGGGCAGCATCGTGGAACAGGGCACCCATGAAAACCTCCTCGCACGAAACGGCCATTACACAAGGCTGTACAGCCTTCAGTTCTCCAATGAGTAGGATCCTCTCAACACTCTACGGCAGGGCCGTATCCTGGCGCAACGCCCTCTATGATGCGGGCATCCTGGCGGTTCATCGCACCCCACCGGCGATCATCAGTGTCGGAAACATCGAGACCGGTGGTACCGGGAAGACCCCTTTTGTCATGGCGCTTTCAGGCAGGCTCAAGGAACGAGGCCACCGCTGTGTGATCCTCACCAGGGGATATCGGGGCAGGCTCACAGGTCCGCTGCTCGTAACCGGTTCTCATTCGAGCCGCGATGTGGGCGACGAGGCCCTGCTCATGGCCCAGACCACCAGGGTGCCGGTGATAAAGTCCCCCGACCGGGTGAAAGGAGCGTGGTTCGCGTATAGCGAACTCGATGCGGACCTCGTGATCCTCGACGATGGGTTCCAGCATCGCAGGATTCACCGCGACCTGGATATCGTGCTCGTGTCAAGAAACCTCGACGGCGAGGTCCTCCTTCCCGCAGGACACCTGAGAGAACCCCTGTCCTCCCTGAGCCGCGCACACATCATCATCTCCACCAAGGAGAATTCCTCGTATGCCCTGAAGGCTTCTATTGAGATGAGCTGTTTTGTAGACGTAAGCGGGAACACCCATGACCTGTCCAGCGTTCTTGGAAAAAAGGTGTTCGCCTTCTGCGGAATCGCACGCCCGGAAGGGTTTCTCTCGGGATTGAGAAGCCTGGGGGCCCAAGTAACCTCACGGGTGTTTGCAGACCACTATACCTACACAGCCGGAGACATGCGCATGATTGTCAGAGAAGCCCAGGGGTCGGATCTCATCATCACCACGGAGAAAGATCTTGTCAGAATAGAACATCCCTGGATTCAAGACGTCAAAGAGAGGCTCTTGAGCGTCAGGATTGCGCTCAGGATGGACTCCATGGAACCCATTCTCAAGGAGATCGAGACCATTGTCAGGAACAGGCGTATTTCTCGACAGGGATGATACCATCATCCGGGACAAGAACTACCTGAGAGACCCCGACGGGATCGAGATCCTTCCCGGGGTACCCCGTGCCCTGAAAATGCTCAATGAGCGGGGGATCCCGGTCATCGTGACCACGAACCAGTCGGGAATCGCGCGGGGATTTCTTGATGAAGCCATCCTCGCAGACATTCATGGTCGGCTTCTTAGCCTTCTTCTCAAACAGGGGGCACGCATCGACGGGATCTATTATTGCCCGCACCACCCCGATGGTACGGTGAGCGCGTATCGCATGCACTGCTCGTGCCGGAAACCACAGCCCGGAATGCTTTTGAAGGCAGCGCAAGAGTTTGGCATGGACCTCGGGGCATGCTATATGATAGGCGACAAGCCCGACGATATTGAAACCATCCACCGGGTCGGGGGAACAGGGATTCTCCTGAGAACAAGTGTTATGGATATGCACAACCACAGCGCTGATTTTATTGCACGGGATCTGCCCGAGGCAGTTTCCTGGATCCTGGAGGACATGACCCCATGAAGATCGCACATCGAATTGCTGGAGAGATCCAATCCCTCATGTTCAGCACTGTCCTCTTTCTCATCCGATCCCTGCCCTATCCGTTGGTGGTTGCTGTGGGAAAAACGTTGGGAATCCTCGGGTGGATCCTCGACCCCCTCCACCGAAGGATCAGCAACCTCCAGATCCGCCACGCCCTGGGCACCAGGGGAGAAGAAACGCTCATTACTAAAAAGGTGTTCATCAACCAGGTCCTGCTCATGATCGATGCCCTGAGGTTCGCCTACCTGGACGATGACGAGATTAAGAAACGGGTGGTGATCGAGGGAAGAGAAAACCTTGAGGCAGTGCTCTCTTCAGGGCGGGGGGTGCTGGGGATCACGGCCCACATGAACTGGGAGGTCCTCGGAAATATCCCAAGACTGCTCGGGATCGAGTTCTGTGTCATGGGCCGCATCCACAAGAACCCCCGGATCCAGGCCATCATGGAGGACATCCGATCCCGGTGCGGATTCGTCTACCTTCCCCCGAAGGGAGGCATGGTTCCCATGCTCATCAAGGAACTGAAGAAGGGTCGACTCGTGGGATTTGTCATCGACCAGATGGGAAAGCGGGATTCCGGACTCTTCTGCGACTTCCTCGGCATGCCTGCACCTACAAACCCTGCCCCTGCCTTCATAGCGCTCAAGGGGGATGCCCTTGTCATACCAGTGGCAACCATCAAGGAAGGTGATCATTACCGGTTCCGTTTCGAACAACCCATTGACACCCGGTCCTATCAGGACGACTACACCCAGATAGACTCGGTCTTTGATTCCTGGAAATCACGCGCTGTCCAGGAGTTGAGCACCTGGATGCAGGCATGGGTGAGTTCCGTGGTACGGGAACATCCCGAGCAGTGGCTCTGGCTCCACAGCAGGTGGACGCGGAGAAAAGACATGGGGCGCATCATCAGGAAGGGTCTGGACTTCAGAGCGTATGTCATTGCCCAGGCGAACACGTATGCAGACAGATCCCGAGAACAGTAGCGGCGAGCATTCATGGGAAAACGATCCACACTTCTGAGCTCCCTCCAGTATCACCTCGTCACAGGAGCCCTGTTCCTGATCCGTACCCTTCCCTACAACGCGGTGCTTACAATCGGCAGGGCCCTGGGCTTTGCCGGGTACTACCTCGACGGGTTCCACAGAAAGGTCGCACAGATCCAGATGAAGGCTGCCCTTGGTGATGCGTACCGGAGTTCCCTGGTCAGAGAGGTGTTCATGTTCCATGGAGACATCCTCATCGATGCGATCCGCTTCTCATTCATGGGCGATGAGGAGATCAGAAAGAGGATCGTTGTCGAAGGAACGGAACATCTCGAAGCAGCCCTCGCCACCGGACGCGGCCTCATGATCATCACCGGCCACATCGGGAACTGGGAGGTCCTCTCGCACCTGCCCAGGGTCATTGGCATCAGGTTCTGTGTCATGGCCGATGTCCGCAACGACCCCCGGCTGGAGGCCATCATCGACGGTATCAGGGCACGCTCGGGGGCCACGATCCTGCCTCCCACGGGCAAGGCCCTCATGCTCGTCAAAGAATTGAAGAAGGGCAACATCATCGGTATCCTGGTAGACCAGCGGGGAAAACGCTCAGACGGGCTCCTGTGCGACTTCTTCGGCATGCCCGCACCGACGAACCCTGCCCCGGCATTTCTCGCCGTGAAAGGCGACGCCCTCGTACTCTCGGTTCATGCCATCAAGGAAGGAGACACCTACCGGGTGGTCTTCTCAGAGGCGCTGGATTCCAGAGACTTCGGCACCCTCAGGGAGGCCATGCAACCCCTGAGCGACACCATGCAGGCATGGGTGGAAGATGTGGTTCGAAAGTACCCCCACCAGTGGTTCTGGCTGCACAGCAGGTGGACCCGGCGTTCCGACATGCGGGAGATCATCCGTACCGGGAGAGACTTCCGGGAGTACATCCGCGCCCAGGCCAATGAGACTGGAGGGGAAAAGGTATAACAAGAACTCCTGCACAGAGTCCCTCGTGCGGGGGGGACGACGCTCAGAAGAGCCTCTCCGTCTCTGACCATCACACCGGGCCACGAGAGTCATCGTATTTGAACCTTGACTTTCTCGGGGACTCCCCGGTATACGATACATGCTTTCCTGCAGGAACACGGCGGCATAGCCAAGTGGTAAGGCGACGGTCTGCAAAACCGTTATTCACCGGTTCAAATCCGGTTGCCGCCTCCAGCTTCTTTCATGTCTTTCGATCCCCGGTTATCGTGTGGGAGATTCTTCCCGTCGATGAACACGTCGCCTCGGTGTTTGGGATGCTCTTTTCCTGATGAACGGTGGTTCCTCAACGAGATATCAGCAGGCGATCTTTTCCTCTGTGCCCTTCTTGCTGCACGGAAGATAGATCGTGAATGTCGTACCCTTTCCCGGCTCGCTTTCCAGAGAGAGCTCTCCCTTCAAATCCTTCACGATCCTGTGGACAGTGGCAAGTCCCAAACCGGTTCCCTTTCCCGGGGCCTTTGTGGTGAAGAACGGATCAAAGATGTGTTTCCGGACATGCTCATCCATTCCGCATCCGGTGTCTCTGACCCTGAGCCTGAGATATGGACCTGATCCAAGATCCGTAAAAGATTTCCTGGTGAGCTCATCGAGGGTCATGCGCGTGAGCTCGATGGAAAGTATGCCACCTGCCTCTTCCATTGCCTGATATGCATTGGTACAGAGGTTCATGATGATCTGATGGATTTCGGTTGGGTCTGCGAACACTTCTGTGGAAACCTTTTCAATAGAGCTCCTTATCTCGATGGAGGTAGGAATCGTTGCCCCCAGAAGCTTGAGGGCTTCGTTGATGATGAGGTGAACCTGAACCGGCTCCCGCTGTGCCTTATACATTCGCCCGAAGCTGAGGATCTGCTGGACGAGTTCGCGCGCCCTGAGTGCTGCATTGAGAACCTGATCACAATAACTGTGTGCGCGACTCTCAAGGGGCGTCTCACTTTTGACCAGTTCTCCATAGCCCAGAATGGCTGAGAGCATGTTGTTGAAATCGTGGGCGATGCCCCCTGCAAGCGTTCCAATAGCCTCCATCTTCTGGGCCTGTGCGAGCCTCAGTTCGTAGCGGTCACGCTCACGTTCCGCGTGTTTTCGTTCGGTAATATCCCGCACAATCCCCTGGAAACCCATTGGCTCGCCCTTGGCATCCTTCAGGAGAGATACCGATGCCTCCACGGACATGACGGAACCGTCCTTCTTCTTGAGCTCCCAGTCGAATGCCTTGATGGGTTTTTTCGTCACGAACACCTCATGGAAGACCTCAAAGACCTTTTTTGCATTGGCCTTATCCACGTATGTGCGGTAACTCATTCCCATGAGTTCCTCATCGGAGCACCCCAGCGTCTTTCCCACCATCTGATTGAAAAAAGTGAACCTGCCTGAAAGATCCACCTCGAAGTACGCCTCTTCGATATTATCGAGGATATTCTGATACTTCTCATTACTGAGCTTGAGGGCTTTCTCGACTCTGAGACGTTCGGTGATATCCCTGCCGGAGCCCTGGACACAGATCGGATTGTCTTCATGGTTTGAGATGAGGATGTTTTTATACTCGATCACCCGCTCAAGTCCTCCCTTGGTGAGGATGCTGATGAGTCCTTCGTCGCGACCATTTTCCAGGAGTCTCTGCATGTAGAGATCGAAGAAATCTCTGTATCGTTCAGGCATCAGATCCATGATCGTCATGGTTGCCAGATCTTCCTCGGTGTACCCCGTATCCTCTTTGGAGGCAATATTCGTCTGGATGAAGTTTCCCTCCAAGTCATGAACATAGAGAAAGTCGGACACATTTTCAAAGATGTTGCGGTATTTTTCTTCGCTGAGACGGAGCGCCTCTTCGGTCATTTTGAAGTCTGTAATGTCCCTGATACTCTCGATTGCCCCGATGATTTTCCCCTGAGAACTGTAGATAGGACGAGCCTTGACTCCCAGGAACAGACCTCTTTTATCTTCTCTTTCCAGGGTGATTTCTGCGTAGAGGGTGTCGCCTATCTGCATGAGCCTATCATACGCGAAATCCCCCTTTTTCGCTGGATCAAAAATTGAGTCGATGAGCATGGGGCGACGAGAGCCATAGAACGGGAGAGCGTACTCATAGTTCCCTTTTCCGATCATGTCATTGGCCTTTACCCCGGTGAGTTCCTCCATGGCCGTATTCCAGCCGAAAACAATCCCGGAGCGATCAATGGCAAAGGTGGGATCCGGCTGCAGGTCGAAGAGCTGATCAATGCGAACCTCGGTCTTCTGAACGCTCTGTTCGCCTGCTCTCATCACGTCTTGCCCCATGACCAGCTCGATGATTTCCTGTTGGATTTTTTCAGGAGCTCTGTTTTCGAGTGCAGATCTGTCCACAGGGGTACTTGTCGGATACCTGCAGGAAAAATATGAATACAACAACCCAGAAAAGCCACACTGAGGAACGCGTGAAAACTCCAGAGCGTATGAGGCCTCATTCCTTCGCTGCAATCAGGCAACCAGCGATTATTCTGTTGCCCAGAGGAGATGTCCCGTGGTAACACGTTTTTGCTCATATTTTCAGAATACGCAATGTAATCAAGGGAGTCTCATGTATAGGCTGCTGCTACCCTTATTTCTTCGCGCGTTTTCTCAAGGGCCCCAGGTTCGTGATTTCCCGGCAAAACCACCCCTTACAATCACTTTGACAAGGTTCGCTCTCGTTGCAATGATGTTGTGGATCATGTGCCCTGAAGCATCTGCCCGGGATTTTAACCATCAGCTCGGTGTTAGGGTCCTCTCCATCAAGGGGAAAACCGTCTACGAAACGAGCTTCCCGGAAGGGAACAGCAGACTCGAATGGCCGATCGAAGCCACCACAGGGGAACTCTCCTATCAGGTTTCCTGGAGAAAATCCCTTGAAGCAGCAGTGTGGGTCAGCTCATCACCTTGGAAGTCAATGGATGCACCCATGGAGGATTACGACTGGATAGATGAAACCTACTATTCCGAACGCCCTCTCCATGACGCCCTGGATATCTATTCCCGGAGCAGCATTGAATCCAAGAGCATGCTGTTCGGAGCACGTTCCCGGTTCTTCTTTCTCTCGAACACGTTCTGTTCCCTCGGACTGAATGTTGGATACCAGTTCCAGGAATTTGACTACCGCGCCAGCAATACCGACCAGGTCGGCTATGGGCCCTGGCGTGATCAGACTACCACCGTCTCTGGACCGGTAGCCCTGTATTCCGTGAGGTATAGCCTGTGGAATCTCGGGGTATCCGTGCGTGGGACCCTGGAGGATATCATCACCATCACCTTTGACAGCATGCTCATTCCGGAGGCACAGGCGGACGATGAAGATGTTCACCTGAGGAGATCCCGGGTATCCTGGAGCTCCTGTACCGGCTCCGGAACCATGACAAGTCTGAGTACCGTTTTCCATACCCGATGGGGATGGGATGTTATGACTCAATCCATCCTGTCGCGTATCAGGACCAAGGGATTTCAGTCCCAGTATTGGTACGGCGATGACCCCGCCACAAATTGGTTCAATGACACCGGTCAGCGCCTTACGGGAATCCGCTCCAAGATACAGCAGACCACCTTCACCGTGAGTCTAGGCGCAGCGTATCGATTCTAGAAGAATCCTCTTTCTACTGGAATTTCTTCAACTCAAATACCTTTCGGTCCTGCGTGGCGACAATGTGGTACAATTTGTCCTGGGGCACGTAGATATACGGGACGTCAGCCTCCCTCCGGTAGAGGAAGTGGGAAAGGATCATCCTGTTCACTGCCCGGTGGCCGATGATCATGATGTTGTCCGGAGTCATGTTCAGGAAAAAGGCCTTCTTGATCCCGATCTTGATCCGCTCCTTCATGGTCGCGTACCCCTCTCCATCGGGGTAACTATAGTTGTACTTGTCTTCCTTGCGGGCGGAGTACACCTCGGGCATGGTTCTCTGGATCTCGTCATAGCTCATGCTCTCGCAGATACCGCCGTTGATCTCGTTGAACTCGCTAAGCGGCACGATGGTGCAGTTCTGCTGGAGCGACTTGATCTCCCTGGCTGTCTGGATGGTGCGGATCTTCTCGCTGGTGAAGATGTAGGAAATCTTCTTCTTCTGGAAAAACCGAGCAAGGGCCTTTGCGTGTTCGATGCCCCGGGGGGTAAGCTCGGGGTCTCCACCGATCCGGTCCTCGACATTGTAGTACGTCTCGGTATGCCGGATGAGGTAGAGGCTCTTGACCACGTCGGTCACCAGGCAGTCCCTGATCCTGGAGTACAGCGGGAGCTGTTCGTGGAGCTTTTCCTTGAGCACCTTGTTGTGCAGGGAATCCATGACGATGTAATTCCTCTCTGTCTGGAGAGGGTTCGCGATGATTCGATAGTATTCGATCCGTTTCTTGAATTCTCTCAGGGCCACCTCCCGGGAGAGGCCGGCAAACTCGGGTGACTTGATCTTCTGCTGAATGCTCAACTGGACAATGTCATCATCATTATTGATGCACTCGATGTAGAGGATGGGATGATCCTGGAGGTGTTCCTCAATCAGTTGACGCCTGCTTCTGCTCACGTTCGTGGCATCGAGAATCGCGACCTGTCCTCGTTTTTTGAGGTATTCCCTGGCCCGGTTGATGTTGATCAGCGTGAAGCGCTTCCTGAGCTCCACCGCTGCGGTGTTTTCAGGACTGTAGAACGCCGATGCCCAGGTATCCTTCAGCGGAGCGTACTTGCGCCTGATTTCACCGTTGTTGAAGATCCTGGTGGGGACGTCGTTTCTGTTGAACATGTCGCGCATCCGCACCGCGATGGTGGACTTTCCTTTTGCTGGCAGCCCAACCATGACAATATAGAGTTTCTCATCCTTGATGGTCATGCCTGAATGCATATCATTGACAAAACCACCTTACAAGGCTTTTCCTGACGGAAAGAAGTCCCGTTTTGAACATGTTATCGCAGCTGCGCCCTCACACCAGCGGTCTCTGTCCACAACTCCTGGCTACCTGCAGGCAACCTTCGGAGTGATCCCGATCCGGTCATGTGAGAATCCCTGCATCAACTCGTGGAAGACAGGCACTGGGGGCTTCTTTCCGGGCAGAAAGGCCAGCACAGAGACGTGGTCAGGAACGTCAAAAATGCCTTGACAAGCCAGAACCCAATCGTTAGAAGGGCCTTACCATTGCTGGGGGATCGTTCAACGGTAGGACAGCGGACTCTGACTCCGTCAATCTAGGTTCGAATCCTAGTCCCCCAGCCAGGAAGTGAGGTCCCATCGTCTAGTGGCCTAGGACAACGGCCTCTCACGCCGTAAACAGGGGTTCGATTCCCCTTGGGACTACCAGTGTAAGGCAGGAGCAGAAACCGAAGTGTTCAGCTCCTGCCTCTTTGTATTGTGAAACTCAATGGTGCGTCGATGCGGTATGGGTTCCTGAACCTTCCCTTCCCGTACAAGGTATCCGTCACGAATCCTCCTGAACGACGCATCTCTGATGAGATATTCTCTTTTTTTCATCGCTGTGCTATATGGTCCGCAGCACGGACAACCACACCATGATCGCGGGGCAGAGCCATGGAAAACACACGGCAAGATCGGGGAACCAGCAGGAAGGATGCAGGATCACCTCAGAAGGACATCGGTGGCGCTGCAATGGATTTCATCCGGACCATCATCACCGACGACATCAAGAACGGCAAGCATGGCGGTCGGGTTCACACCCGGTTCCCCCCCGAACCCAACGGCTACCTCCACATCGGTCATGCCAAGTCCATCTGCCTCAACTTCGGCATAGCCCGTGATTTTCAGGGGAGATGCAACCTCCGGTTCGATGATACCAACCCGAGCAAAGAAGACCAGGAATACATCGATTCCATTATCGAGGATGTGAGGTGGCTCGGGTTCGACTGGGAAGACAGGCTCTACTTCGCCTCGGATTACTCCGAGCAGCTCTATGCCTTTGCCGAACAACTCATTAAATTAGGAAAGGCGTATGTCTGCGATCTGAGCCCTGAAGAAATCAGACAGTACCGAGGCACCCTCACGGAGCCAGGGAAGGACAGTCCCTACAGAAACAGACCCATCGGAGAAAATCTCGAGTTGTTCCATCGCATGCGGGCGGGGGAGTTCTCGGATGGATCCAAGGTTCTACGGGCAAAGATCGACATGGCGAGTCCCAACATGAACATGCGGGATCCGGTCATGTACCGGATTCTGAGCGCAACCCACCACAGGACAGGGGACTCCTGGTGCATCTACCCCATGTACGACTACGCGCACCCCGTCTCCGATTCCCTGGAAGGGATCACCCACTCCATCTGCACCCTGGAATTCGAGGATCACCGCCCCCTGTACGACTGGTTCCTGAACGAACTGGACATCTTCCGATCCCGACAGATCGAGTTTGCACGCCTGAACCTCACCCACACGGTGATGAGCAAGCGCAAGCTCCTGCAGTTGGTCCAGGAGAACATCGTGGAGGGGTGGGATGACCCCCGGATGCCGACCATTGCAGGACTCAGGCGGAGGGGATTCACCCCGGCATCCATCCGTGATTTCTGCGATAGGATCGGAGTGGCCAAGAAAGACTCCCTGGTGGACATTGCCCTTCTCGAACATTGCCTCAGGGAAGATCTCAACGAGCATGCACCTCGCGTGATGGTGATCCTGAAGCCCCTCAAGGTGGTCATCGACAACTATCCCGAAGATCAGACCGAAGAATTCGATATCCCCTTTCATCCCCATGATCCCGGCATGGGATCCCGCATGGTCCCCTTCTCCCGCGAGCTTTACATCGAGCTGGACGATTTCCAGGAGAATCCCATCCCGAAATTCTTCCGTCTCTCCCCTGGACGTGAGGTGAGGCTCAGGGGAGCCTATTTCATCACCTGTACACAGGCCCTCAAAGACCCCGGAACCGGGAAGATCATGGAAATCCACTGCACCTATGATCCCGAAACCCGAGGAGGCGACGCTCCTGACAGCCGCAAAGTGAGGGGAACCCTGCACTGGGTCTCTGCACGGCACGCGCTCACTGCTGAAGTGCGCCTCTACGACAGGCTGTTCACGGTCGAAAATCCCATAGGCGAAGGCGAGCAGCATGACTTCAGGGAATTCCTGAATTCCTCTTCTGTGGTAAAACTCGGCTCCTGCAAGATCGAGCCTTCTCTTTGTGGGGCAGCCCCCCTTTCCCGGTATCAGTTTGAACGGCTCGGGTATTTCAGCGTGGATCCCAAGGATTCCACGCAGGACTCCCTCGTCTTCAACAGGATCGTAACGCTGCGCGATTCCTGGTCAAAGATTGAGAAGACTCTTCCTGTGGCCAGGAGACAGGGAGTAACCATCTCACCCGCTCCCCCGGCGCAGTCTTCTGCTTCCAGTGCAACAGCGAGAGACATGATCTCTGTCCCGGAGATCTCCATTGACGATTTCGTAAAGCTGGATCTGCGTATCGGCGTGGTGCGCGAAGCCTCTCCCGTTGATGGGTCCGACAAGCTGGTGCGCCTCACAGTCGACGTCGGGGATGGCAGAATCCGTCAGATCCTTGCAGGCATCAGATCTGCCTACCAGGAGCCTGGTGTCCTCGTCGGCCGAAAGGTTCTCGTGGTGGTGAACCTGAAACCCAGGAAAATGAAGTTCGGGCTCTCGGAAGGCATGATCCTGGCCGCAGGTGAGGGTAACACCCTGTCCATCTGCACCGTTGACGAAGGACCACAACCCGGAGACAAGGTTTCCTGAACCCATTGCGGACCGGGGTTGCAGGCATTGCTACAGGACCTTCACTTTTCTTCCCACGAGGCAGAACGGCTTTCAAGAGTCCTGAAGCGCTGATTCCCTGAAATGGTTCTCGATTGAGAGAGACCGACCGGGACAACCCGAGGAGCAGACTCTCTTCTCGTCACAATGATGCACAGAGAAGAGTTGTCCCTGAGCCAGGTGAGCTCTCACCCAGACTCTTGTTTCACGGCCTCTGCCCTGAGGAACCGGACACCCTTGCCCCTGAGCGTCTCCAGCGCTCGTGAGACGCTGCCCTCGGGGGAAGCCACAGGTTTCGTGAGGTCAGCGAGAAACCATACCTCATACCCGAGGTCGGCCCCGTCTGCTGCGGTGAAGAACACGCAGTAGTCCAGGGCGAGGCCGCAGACAAAGATCCGTGTCACCCCTATGTTCTTGAGGTATCCGTGAAGCCCCGTAGGTGTGTCCCTGTCGTTTTCCAGGAAACCCGAGTAGCTGTCCACGAGGGGGTTCGTTCCCTTCCTGATGACGGCACGGGCGAGGGACGTGTCGAGATCTTGGTGAAAATCAGCTCCGTGCGTTCCCTGGACGCAATGATCAGGCCAGAGAACAGGGCCGATACCCGGTGTATCCACCGGGTCGAAGGGATTCCTATCTCCATGAACCGAGGCAAAGGATCGATGGTTGGCGGGATGCCAGTCCTGGGTGAGGATCACGGGGTTGCCGGAGACTGAAAATACGCTCATCAGAGCATTAACCCCAGGAAGGATCATGTCTCCGTGATCGACGGCAAGAGCCCCTTTCGGCATGAAATCATTCTGCATGTCCACCACAAGGAGAGCATCTCCCCGGGAAAGCACCACTGACTTTTCCCATGAAAGATCATCCAAATCCAACATGATACACCTCTTGTGTTTGTTCCATACTACCTTTCCTCTTTCCCTGTATACCCCTGTGATCAGCATGATCAAGAAGAAATGTCCATAGACCTCTCAGATCACGAATGAGGAGGGAATATTCTATGGCAGAGTCACCATAAACGTATGGCATGAACACCCTTTCACTCAAGATTTCCTGTGTTATCAGCACCACCATATCTTCTCACCTTATTGATTTCCTAGCTATTTTATGTCTGCAGCGCGATGACTTCCTTGTGGAAAATCCTGGCACGGTATTAGCATTATCCAGCAGCAGAACGTACAGTTCAACACTGGGAAAGGAGATAAGCATGCAAACCGCAAAAAAATATGACGCCTGCGCCTGCGGCGTACGGACAGAAACCTACTGTAGTGCATGCTGCATACCGGTGTGCAGATACTGCTGGCACCTCGAGGTGTGCTCCGTTGACCCAAACACCGTAAGCATCGGCTACTACTGCCCGAAGTGCAAAGAGAACGAACAGAAGAATGTCTGGGGCAAACTCTACTGGGATCAGCTTGTAAGCCTGTTCACATGATTCCTGGGACCGAGTGCCCCGTACACACGAGAGCGTTATCCGTCACCTGAGAGCGCATGAGGATCATATAATTCCTCATGTCTGACCGCGAGGATGCACCACGAAAAGGAACGATTGAACCGTTCCCGGCATCAGGAAGGGCTGCTGCATCAAAGACTCATTTCAACCAGAGAGCAGCCCTCCTCGCGGTTTCATCTTTAATTTCATAGCCTTGCATAATCACGTCCAGGACACTACCACCTGATCACGCTCCGGTGCACCCTTCTTTGCCCGGGTTCTTGTGCACACCACCACGCTTGAGGGAAGCGAAGAGGCCAATCATGCACAGAAACGCACACAGCATGAATCCTGTCCGTACACTCATGAGAAAGCCATCTAAGTTCACCGGTGAAATGTTCTCTCTCCCGATGAAAATCGAGAAAAGAACCAAGGTGATACCCATGCTCGTCATCTGGCCAAGGACCCTCATGGTTGCAAGAATCCCTGAAGCCGTACCATAGATTCTCTGGTCAACCGAACTCATGATGGCATTCGTGTTCGGTGATGAGAACAGAGCAAACCCTACACCAATGAGAACAAGACCAGGCACAATGGAGGCGAGACCACTCGATACCTTAAGAAAGGCAAGGAGAAACAGTCCTGCTGCTGTAATGAACATCCCTGCAGAGGCGAGGACCCTTGGCTCCAACCTGTCCGAGAGCCTCCCGGCACAGGGAGACAGTACCGTCATGATTGCGGGTTGAATGATGAGAATGAGTCCCGACGCCTGGGGAGACATTCCCTGTACATACTGGAGATAGAGGCTCAGGAGAAAACTGACAGAAAACGTTGCACTGTAGTGAATCAACGCTGCAGCATTGGAGAAAGCAAAGACCCTGTTCCTGGTAAACAGGCGTATATCGAGAATTGGGCTTTGTGCAAGAGCCTCCCATCGGACAAAGGCAGCAAGGATTGCGACACCAACCCCTATGAACAGCATGCCGAGAAAATCAGTCGCCATCGAAAACCCATACATGAGCGAGACAAGTCCGGCAGTATACAGGAGTGCACCTGGAAGATCAAGTGGTTCTCGGTGTTCCTGTGCCCACTCCATCCTGATCTTCTGTGTCACGAGATACAGCACCATCAAGCCGAAGGGAACCTGGATGAGAAAGATACTTTGCCACCCCAGGTGATGGGTCAACATCCCCCCGACGAATGGACCGAGAGAAAGTCCCAGGTACACAGCCGCCACGTTGATGCCAAGGACTCGCCCCCTTTCCTGGGGTGGGTAGACCGACGTAAGCAGAGCGACTCCCGTTCCGAAAATCATGGAGCTTCCGATGCCCTGAAAAACCCTCATGAGGAGGAAGGACCAGGCATTGGGACAGAAGGCCAGGAATAAGCTCGCGGCCGTGAAGAGTGCCGTCCCCCAGGTGAAGATCTTTTTCCTGCCCCAGATGTCTGCAACCCGTCCCATGGGGAGCAGAAAGAGTGCTGAAGAGATGAGATACGAGGTTGCAACCCAGTTGATCATAATGGCATCGAGGGAGAACGATTCGGCAATGGAAGGAAGGGCGATCATGACAGCCGACCCCATGAACGGCGTGAGGAATGAGGAGAGGGATGCAATGAACAGGACCGAACCCCTGATTTGATACTCTTTCACTGAGGTCTCTGTCATGAAGGACTCACCAGATGCCGGAATATACTCCTACTGATACGGTTCTCTTGTAGGGCCACGGAACAGATTCCGCTCATGCCCTAAGGGGGGGGCGGGATTCGGAATCACCGTCTCCCGTTCGTTCACGCGGCTGAGATATCAGCGTTCTCTTCTGCGTTTCTTCAAAAGATTGTATTTTTCAGCCTTGAGATAGAACGTCTTGTAATTGAGCCCCGATTCCCGCGCAGCCTCCGCGATCACTCCTTTGTGCTTGTCGAGAAGGTGAACGAGGTATGTCCGTTCGAACTGCTCGATGAGCGCCTGCTTCACGGTATGATAATCAGCGCCACTTCCTGCCTCCACAAAGATGGTGGATTCTTCATCCGGGTTCTGAACGGGTGCCTGTGTTTCATTGATGGGTTTGCCCAGAGAAGGAAACTCTGTGATCAGCTCGGACCGCGAGGAAACCAGTGCACGCTGGATCACGTTTTCCAGCTCACGAACGTTTCCCGGCCAGGAATACGAAACGAGTTGATGCAAGGCCTTGTTGGAGATCCCCTTGACCGGTGCGTTGAGCTTCTCGGAATATTTGCTGATAAAATGGCCAACGAGCAGGGGGATATCTTCTCTACGGTCCCTCAACGGTGGAATGATAATGGGGAGGACGCTGATGCGATAGAACAAATCCTCCCTGAAGAGCTCCTTTTTGATCATATCCTGGATGGGTCTGTTCGTGGCGCAGATCACCCGGAAATCGAGTTCAATCTCCCGATTGCTTCCCAGCCTGGTGATCTTTCTGTCTTCCAGCACACGCAAAATCTTTGCCTGGAGATCCAGGGGAATATCTCCGATTTCATCGAGGAACAGGGTCCCGGTGTGTGCCTTTTCAAACTTGCCCAGCCTCTGGCTTACTGCTCCGCTGAATGCCCCTTTCTCGTGACCGAAAAATTCAGATTCGAGAAGATTTTCGGGAATTGCGGCACAGTTGATTACTACGAACGGCCTCGATCGTCTGTCACCCCGTGAATGGATCGACCGTGCCACCAGTTCTTTCCCCGTTCCCGTTTCCCCAAGGATAAGCACGGTGAGATCCGTGTCCGCAGCCGTGATAATCTGGTCATAGAGTTTCTGCATTTTGCTGTGAGATCCCACGAGCTGGTCGAGGCCTTCTGCATACTGCTTGAGTTGTCCCTTGAGCTCGATATTCTCTTTCATGATCTCCTGCTGCCTGAAAATCTTGCTGAGGGATACAGTGAGGGTATCCATGTTGAAGGGTTTCTCCAGGAAATCATAGGCTCCGTACTTCATTGCCTCCACGGCACCGGACACACTGCCGAACGCGGTGATGACCACAACGTAGG
>OMKS01000017.1_pt1 | contig 115441 bp, 101 predicted proteins | sample 1674721 | NCBI WGS metagenome assembly OMKS01 (sample SAMN06264996, study PRJEB25208) | sediment metagenome | isolation source: hot spring sediment | place: USA: California | collected 2014-09-02 | reverse complement strand
AACGGGGGAGAGTTTCTTTTACGGATCGAGGACACTGACCGCGAACGCTCGACTCAGGAGTCGTTAGATCAGATTCTCGAGGCCATGGAATGGCTTGGGTTAGAACATGACGGGGAATTGACCTATCAGTCCCGGCGCCTTGATATTTACCGTACTTTGGCAGAACAGCTGGTGGCCGAAGGGAAGGCCTATTATTGCGATTGTTCAAGAGAGGAACTGGAATCCCGCAAAAAAAAGCTGGAATCCCAGGGGGTCTTTGTCGGATATGACGGCCGGTGCAGAGAGCGTGGCCTGAAAAAGAATGATTCTTCTCAAATGGTGATCCGCTTGAAAGTAGACGATGGTATCGATCTCTCCTACACCGATCTCATCCGGGGAGAGATCCATTTTGATTCCAAAGAGATCGAAGATTTTATTATTATCCGCTCAGACGGGTTTCCTACTTATAATTTTGCCGTTGTGGCCGATGATCATGCCATGGGCGTAACTCATGTTTTACGCGGAGATGACCACATTATCAACACCCCGAAACAATTGGCTCTTTACAGGGCCCTGGGATACGATCTTCCGCAATTCGGACATTTTTCTATGATCTTAGGCAGTGATAAATCACGTCTTTCTAAGCGGCATGGGGCGACTTCCGTGAGTGAATACAGAGAATCCGGTTATTTGCCGTCGGCTCTTTTGAATTATCTTGCCAAATTGGGTTGGGGACATGGCGATCAGGAACTCTTCACAAAAGAAGATCTGATTGAAGCTTTTTCCCTGGCGGGTGTGAACAAAGCTCCGGCCGTCTTCAGCCCTGACAAGCTTCTTTGGGTGAATCAAGAGCATATCAAAATGCTTCCCTATGAAGAAATCCGCCCCTATTGGGAGCCTTTTCTGAAAGAGAGGGGCATTGACCCGGACAGACGCTCTTCTGAATGGTTCGCCCATGCTGTGGATACCCTGCGGGGACGGGTTAAGACCTTGGATGAGATGGCTGAAAAGCTTCGTTGCTATTTTACGGAGATCAAAGAATGGCAGGATAAAGATGTTCAAAAGGCCATGAAAAAGTCCTCTCCGGAAATTGTTCACGGCTACGCTGAAGCCATTGAAAAAATTGAAGATTTTACGGTGTCCGCCCTGGAAAGCCATATGAAGGCCTATTGTGAGGCCCATGAGCTGAATATGGGTAGCCTGGCGCAGCCTTTGCGTCTGGCTGTTACAGGATCCACAGTCAGCCCCGGCATCCATGACGTCTTGGCGTTAACGGGAAAAGAAGAAACATTAAAAAGGATTCGGACCTTTTTGGATTATATCGGTTCTTAGCAGAAAAGTCGAAGGCGGCTCTCAAAGGGGGGGTTGTGAAGCGTGTGGAGCATCGGCGTGTTGAAGCTGTTCTTTTTCTGATCTGTTTTTTTGCCTTTTTCGGCCTTTTAAGCCATGGAATGGGCCTTCAGAATATGATCTCAACCATGATGAAGACCTCTTATGCCCTTTTGATCGACACAGTACTCTACATCATGGCGGTCTCTGTCTTGGCCGGGGCGTTGGGCCGTCTCCTTATAGAATTCGGGGTGGTGCGCCTTTTGGAAGCTCTTTTGGCTCCTTTTATGAAACCTCTCTTTAATCTGCCCGGGGTAGCCTCATTGGGCGGCCTGATGACTTTCTTTTCCGATAATCCCGCGATTATCAGTCTGGTCAACGACCGCCATTTCAGCTCTTATTTTAAAAAATATCAATTGATCTCTTTGACAAATTTCGGGACAGCTTTCGGTATGGGACTGGTTGTCATCAGTTTTATGATCGGGAAAGGCTTTGTAGCTGCTTCCCTCATTGGGTTTTTGGGAGCGATTTTCGGTGCTGTGGTCTCTACACGGATCATGCAGAAACTCATCAAAAACAAAGTTCCTGAGGAGATTCCTACCAGCTCGCAAGGAGATGAGGAACAGATCTCTTTCAAATCAAAGGGGAGCGTTTTTTTGCGTTTTATCAATTCGATCCTGGACGGGGGAAAGACAGGAGTGGATCTGGGATTAGCGATTATTCCCGGTGTTCTGATCATATCCACATTGATCATGATGATAACCTTTGGAGAGCCGGCCGGAGGTTATACGGGGGCTGCGTTTGAGGGAGTCCCCTTCATGCCCCGCATTGCCGGCCTTCTGGATTGGCTTTTCAGGGCCTTGTTCGGTTTCCGGTCTCCCGAAGCCATCGCCTTTCCCATGACTTCATTAGGGGCTGTGGGAGCGGCCCTTTCTCTCATCCCGACTTTTTTGGACAAAGGATTGGCCGGGGGGAATGAAATCGCTGTTTTTACGGCCATGGGTATGTGCTGGAGCGGTTATCTCAGCACACATACAGCCATGCTCGATGCATTGAAACACAGAGAATTGACTTCCAAGGCTTTGTTGGCGCATACAGCGGGCGGAATCGCTGCCGGGGTTTTTGCTCATTATGCCTACCTTCTTTTTACAGCTCTCTTTTAGATTATTTCTTTGCAAAAAAGGGAATCATCCTGTATCCTTTCACTATGAAAAAACTCATTCTTTTTTTTACGGTTTCACTTCTTTTTTCCGCTTGCACGACCGGCCAGGTCAGAATGGAGAGAGCCTCTCTTCGGTACGGTTATCGCCTTTATACTTTGGGACTTTATGATGAAGCTCAATTTCATTTTGAAACTCTTTTGAAGCAGGATGCGATGAGTGATCAGGAGCGGGCCCGTATATTGAATAATCTGGCTGTTATCTATGAAATGCGGGGAGAATATCAGGAAGCAAGGGAAACATACAGGGAAGCGCTCACATTGGATTCTAATCATGAGATCTATGAAAATTATAAACGTTTTACGGGAGGATTATGAAAAGAGGGGGGTTGGCACTTGTTTTGTTTTTTCTTGCCGCCTGTGCTGCCGCTCCGCGGGCGAAAGTATATGTTTCTGTCCCGGCTCATTCTCTTTTTATGGAAGGAGAGCGGGTGGCCTTGATCCAGCCGGCTATTAACGGCCTGGATACGAAAAAAAGCCATGATCTTCTGGCCTCTTTAGGACAGGGAATTCTCCCGGGACGCCTAAAAAAAGCTCCCTATGACCCCGTTCTTGCGGAAAAAGAAATTCAAATATCGTCCCTTTCACGCCTGGCCCGTCAGGTGGGGGGGCATTATGCGCTTGTGGTCACCGGGGACTATTCAGGAAAAAACATGACGGCCGTTACTCAATCCAACCATTTTCCTGATTATTCCGGGACAACACCCCAAAGAGGTTATTACAGACTGATGTCTCTCGGAATTCGGATCGAACTCTATAACATGAAGACTTTGGAGCTGGTCGAAGAAAAAAGTTATTCAAGGACTTTGGAAACAGCCCCTATCTTTGATATGGAAGACGCCGAAAAATGGGACCGTGATGCGGCTTTTGCCGCTTTGGCCGATGCATTCAAAAATTATCTTTTTTACTTAAGGGGGGAGACCAAAGTTTCCTCCCGGACATTTTTTACTCATTAAAGTCCTAAAATATGCCGAAAAGCTGAAACAGCCGCCTCAATGTTTTCAGATCCGAGGATGGCAGAAGAGACGGCTACTCCGCTGATACCAAGGCTGAGGAGAAGGGGGATGTCTTCCGGAGTAATACCCCCGATGGCGATGATCGGAACGGAGAGCCTGCTGGCCATAAGCTCCACTGTGTCACAAGAGATTGTTTTTGCATCGTGTTTTGTCATGGTTGAGAAAAGAGCCCCTGCCCCGATATAATCGCATCCTTCTGCAGCAGCCCGGCAAGCTGTTTCAAGAGTTCCTGCTGAAGCTCCGATGATCTTTTCAGGCCCTAAAAGGCTTCGTGCGGCGACAAGGGGAAGGTCGCTTTGGCCCAGATGAACGCCGTCAGCCTCAACCGCAAGAGCAATATCGGCCCGATCGTTGATAATCAGAGGGATCCGGTAAGGCTCTAAGCGTTTTTTTAAAGAGAGCGCCCGGTTATAAAAATCACGGGAGGAAAGTATTTTCTCCCGCAGCTGGACCATAGTGACCCCGCTGTCCACAGCTTTCATTATTTTTCTCAAAGGATCGGGCCCGGATTCAGATGAGGCGATGAGATAGAGAGAATAAACGAATCTGTCAGGCTTCATAAAGATTTCCTTTTTTAAGAAGTGTTTCTCCCCTCAGCGTCGTGAGGGAATCCAAAAGGGCTGTATAAAAAGAGCCTGTTCCGGCGGCGTTGCAGGCTGCCTCCTGAGAGGCTGTCTTTATAACGAGCAAGGCTGTTACGGCAGCTTCGACGGGAGAGGCGGCTTGAGAGAGGTAAAGAGCACAGAGAGCCCCGGCCAGGCAACCGGTGCCGGTAAGTTTCCCGCAAAGGGGTGTTCCTCCTTTGATACGGTAAGAGCGGATCCCGTTGGAGACAATATCTTCCGCTCCGGTAACAGCCGTGACCGTCTTAAAGGAGGAAGCGCTGAGAAGAGCCGCTTCAACCGGGTCATTGTCCAAAGATACTGCGTCGACGCCCCGGGCTCCCCGGCCTTTGCCGGCCAGATAATCGATCTCGGCGGCATTGCCTTTGATAATGGCAAACGGATGACGCAAAAGCAGGGTATGGACAATGCGGTTCCGGTATGCCGTAAATCCGGCCCCCACAGGGTCAAAGACCGCCGGGATACGATGTTTCCGGGCCATGCGACAGGCAGCGGTCATGGCTTTGAAAGACCGATTGTGCGGGGTCCCCATGTTGATGAGGACTCCTTGTGCCTGACGGGCGATCTCACCTGCTTCTTTGGTCGATGAAGACATTATGGGCGCCCCGCCGAGGGCGAGGATCCCGTTGGCCAAAAACGTGATGGTGACATCATTTGTTATAGAATAGATCAACGGCCTGCACTTACGGACTTCATCGACCAAACAAGCGGCTCTCTTTAACAGGTCAGAAGCATCCATCGTCTTGCTCCTCCCGGCTCGCCAGTGAAAAAGGGGAGATGTGATGGTCAAGGGGGCCGGCCCCTTTCCCCAATCCAGGGGCCTTGCGTATCGCTTCTGTGACAAAAGCTTTTGCCCGTGACACGGACAATGGAAGGGGCCACCCCAAAGCCAGCCCGGCAGCAATGGCTGAGGAGAGGGTACATCCGGTTCCGTGGGTATGAGCGGTGGGAATCCGCGGCGTTGAAAAAACCTTTTTCGTTTGTCTATTGATGAAAAGATCCTGGCACAAATCGTTTTCTGAAATATGTCCCCCTTTTAGCAAGACAGCCTGTGCTCCCGATTCTAAAAGAACATAGGCAGCCTTTTCTCTCTTTTCAGGGGAGTTGAGAGAGAGGCCCGTAAGAGCTTCCGCTTCGGGTATGTTCGGGGTGATCAAAGAAGCTAAAGGAAAAAGAGCGTTGAGCAAGACATCTTTCGCTTGGGGATCGAAAAGGGCAGCCCCGCTTTTAGAGACCATGACAGGGTCAAGGACGACAAAGGGAGGGGCATATTTTTCAAGGGCTTCGACAATGGCTGTCATGGCTTCTTTGTTACCGGTCATGCCGATTTTGACGGCGTGGACAGGAAAATCTTCAAAAACGGCCTGACATTGAAGACGGATGATATGGGGGGACAAAGTCGCGACGGATAAGACCTCAGTTGAGTTCTGGGCGGTCACGGCGGTCAGAACGCTCATGCCGTAGACTCCGTAAGCGCAAAAGGTCTTGATATCAGCCTGAATCCCGGCGCCTCCTCCGGAATCTGAGCCGGCTATGGTCAAGGCGGTTTTCATCGGCTGTTTCCTTCCCCGGGCTTCAGATGCCGGATCAGCGGAAGAATGAAAAGGGCCAGAAGACTGCCACCCAGGGTGCTGAGAAGAAAAGGCGGGATGTAAAAGAAAAGAGCTGTCTCTTTTCCCATGGCCCAACCGGCCACAAAAAAAGCCGCCAGGCTGCCAAGGATCCCTGTTCCCAGAGTCTCCCCTAATGCCGCAGAAACGGGAGTGCGAAAGAGACGGTAAAAAAGGCCGGCCAAGGCAGCTCCGAACAAGCTTCCAGGGAAAGCTAAAAGAGTACCCGTCCCCAGGATATTGCGGAGAAGGGAAATGAGAAAGGCATTCAGCAAGGCATATCCGGGGCCTAAAAGGACGGCGGAAAGAACATTAATGGTGTGCTGAACAGGAAAACAGCGGGAGAGGCCGGCGGGGATGGAAATGAGATGGCCGGTGATGACTCCGACGGCCACAAGAACAGCAGCGTACAACATCTTTTTTAAAGGCATGATCGTCCCCTTTCATCAATGGAAGAGCCGCCCGGCCGGGGGATGTCGTGGAGAGAAAAAGACGTATTTCCCTACGCTGGCATAACCCAGATCAGGTCGAGGGTAAAAGGATATTGTCCTTACTCTCAGCCGGCCGTACCGGCTCCCCTAATACATCCCCATTCTAAGAGAGCAGATATCATCTGTCAAGAATGAAGAAGGGGGTGTCCCTCTTCTGAATTTTTGGTATAATAGAATGATGAAAAGGAGGCATTATGAAAAAAAGCGTGGCTGTCATCGGCTGTTCGGATGCCCTTCAGGGAACTCCTGACTATGAAATGGCGGAAAAACTCGGTTTCACCTTGATCGAGTCGGGTTTTCGCCTCATTACCGGCGGCCTGGGCGGAGTCATGGAAGCGGCATGTTCAGGAGGACAAGCGGCACCGAAGCATCAGGAGGGCGACATTATCGGCATTATCCCGGGACATGAAAAGAAAGGGGCCAATCCTTATGCGGATATTGTCTTACCCACCGGATTGGGGATCGCCAGGAATCTTTTAGTGGCTGCATCGGATGCTGTTATTATGATCGGGGGAGGGGCCGGTACATTGTCAGAAGCCGCTTTCGCATGGCAGCTGAAAAGGCTTATCCTGGCTTGGCGACAAAGCCCTGACGGATGGAGCCGCCGATTGGCAGATGCCCCTCTTGAGAGCCGGTACCGTTTTGCCGACAGAGATGATGACTGTATGTTTGGATTTGACACAGCCGGAGAGGCTGTGGGGTTACTACAGAAATATATAAAAGCCTATGCCGAGAAGTGACCTTGTGTTATTAAGGATGAAGGCTATATTAATAAAAAAGGAGGTTTTGCATGCGTATTGTATCTGTTGCCGTCATGGCGTTTGTTTTGTTGACAGCCTGCGGTAAAAACCAATTCAGTGAGACCACGGAACTGGTCAAAGAGGCTGTTTCCATGGATAAAGCCTATGTGGAAGAGATGAATAAGGCTCAAAGACCTGAAGAGATGGTCAAGGCTATGGAGAATTATCAGAACCATTTGGAAGGGCTGGCTCCTCAATGGGAAAAAGTCTCTGCTCAGCTGAAGACATTGGAAGGGAACGGAAGTCTGAAAGCGAAGATGGACGCCGGTCAATTGATCTTGGCTTCAGGGGAATATATGGTCACACAACTCAGTGTATGGGAAAAAACACAGGCTTCTCTTGAGAAATACCCGGAAGATGAAGGGGTGCGGGCTGCTGCAGAAAAAGTAACAGCGACGCTGACACGGTGGTTCAAGGAGGATGAAAAAGAAAAACGCTGATTTGCAGCCGGATTCAACGGATAGAAGGGCTGAATAGCCCGTGATTCACATTGAAGCCCCTGTAAAGGGGCTTTTTTTAAAAAAAAGTGATGGATTTGTGACTTTTTTCTTGTGCTCATAATTCCCATAGGTTAAGGTAGAGCGAATAGGAGGTTTTCAATGAAGAAACTTGCGTTGTTTTTGTTGGTTGTTGTTTTCATGGCAGCCTGTGCTAAAGGGGATTTCCAGGATGTCAAAGGCGTTATGGAAGAGTTCCTCAGTGCCCAGGAAAATTATATTACCGGTTTGGAAAAAGTAGAGAACGCTGAGGATTATGCCGCTGTGACAGATTCCTTTGCGGCGTCTATTGAAGTCGTAGGACCGAAGATGAAAGAGATGACTGAAAAGTATCCTGAGATCTTTGAAGAGGATAATGTGCCCGAAGCTTTAAAAGATGTGGATGAGCGCGGACGAGCCCTTCAGGAAAGGTCTATGTCTATCGACCAGAGTAAATTTGCTGAATATATGTCTGATGAAAAAGTCATGGCAGCTCTGCAGCGTATGCAATCGGCCTTCATGTCTATGATGTAATCTTTCATTTTCAACGATCATCTTAAGGCGCTCTCAGGGGCGCCTTTTTTATTGTCTGTGAATCTGGCGGTAAGCTTCGTAAGCGGCTGCACTCACGGCATTAGATAGGTTGATAGACCTTGTTTTTCCCGGCATGGGAAGGGAGATGCATTGCTCACGGTGTTTTTCAAGAAGAGACTCGGGGAGCCCCTGCGTCTCTTTTCCGAAGACAAGAAAATCTCCGTGTTCAAAACGGGCTTCAAAATATGTCTGTGTGCTTTTTTTTGTAAAAAGCCAAAACCGCCCCCGGGGGAATTTCTCTTTCAGGGCCTTTAATGAGGGGAAAAGGAAGTATTCAAGGTCTTCCCAATAATCCAGGCCGGCCCGCTTGAGGTATTTATCTTCCAGACGAAATCCCAGAGGTTCGATGAGAAAGAGAGGGATATTCAAAGCCACGCAAAGCCTGCCGATGGTTCCCGTATTGGGGGGGATCTCCGGCTCGACCAGGACGATGCGGAGAAAGGGGTTATCCATGAAAGATCCTTTGGATAAGCTCTTTATAGGAGACACCCTCGGCCTGAAAGGACATGGGGACAAGGCTGAGAGCGGTCATCCCCGGAAGGGTATTGACTTCCAGAAAAAAGTATTGATCACCGTTTAAACGGATATCAAAGCGGACGATGCCCCGGAGGCTCATCTTCTCATAGAGAAACAGCGCATCCCGGCTCATGTCTTGAAAAAGGGTTTCGGGGATATCCGCCGGGCAGATATAGCGGCTTTTCCCTTTGCTGTATTTACTTTCATAATCGTAAAGGCCTTTTTTGGGGATGATCTCAACAGGGAGGTGGCATCCTGACTCATCGACGGGCAGGGTGAGTTCCCGCCCCGGAATAAAACTTTCCACCAAGACTTCTTCATCGGACGCAAAGGCTGTTTTAAGAGCCTCTTTCCACTGTTTTTCCTTTTCGACTTTTGTCAGTCCCATGGTCGACCCTTCACGGACCGGTTTGACGATGAGAGGCAAAGGCAGGGGCGGAGACGGGGTAAAAGGGCGTTCGGCTTTCAACGTCACCCAATCGGGAGTCGGAATATGATGATAGGCCATTATATATTTGGAAAGAGCCTTATGCATTCCCATAAAGGACGCTCCCATACCCGAACCGGTGTAAGGGATGCCGCAGAGGTCAAGAAGCCCTTGAATATGCCCGTCTTCTCCTACTCCGCCGTGAAGCATCACACATGTTTTTGAAACATGATGCTTTTTTATCAGGGAGAGCAGGTCTGCGGTCAGTGCTGTTGATAAAGGAAGCGGCTCTTTTTCCTGCTGTAGGTCAAAATCGGTAAAAAGCTCACTGCGTCCGGTGTCGATAAGAAGAGGGGTGAAAGTGTCCTCCAGGGCCTCGACGATACTCCGTGTGCTTTTGAATGAAATCAAGCGCTCAGAAGAGTGTCCGCCGCACAGTATGGCCAATGTCATGACTCCTCCTTTTTTTAGAAAAAGTATAACATATTTTCGAAAAAATAAAAAAAACTTTTATTTTGAGCCGCCTTTGTGATATACTGGGAAAATGGAGGTTTATATGGGCCGGAAAACTCTTTTTGTGTTGATGTTGTCTTTTTTTGTGCTTTGGGGATGTTTGGAAGATCCCACCACGGCGGATTTGAGTCCCGGGACTCTGACAGCGGAAGGGTGGGAACTCTTTGAAAATGCCGTCTTTGCTTATCCCATCGACCAGGAAAGCCTCTATTGTCAGGCTATTGAAAAGTTCGAATTAGCGATCTACATGGATCCCCAGGCAGGAAACGCCTATAACGGTTTGGGATGGTCCTATATGCGTATCAGCCTGGAAGCAGATGCCATCCTGAATTTTTACAGAGGGCTTTCCCGATCGGCCGGAGAGGTCAAACGGGAGATCGCTATCGGATTGGGGTCTCTTCTTCTTCAGGAAAACAGCCTGGAAAAGGCCCAAAACGGAGCTCAGCTTTTGCATATGGCTGTTTTCGGGGATGGATCCACTTTTGCCCCTCTTGATACCGGTTCTGTGATCTGGCACTTTATTCATGATCCCGCAATCAGCGCCGGGGATGTGCATCTGAACCTGGCCATGGCCTATATTTATATTCATCGGAATTCTCCGGATCCTGTTGCCGTGCTGGGGACAAGCGACGACCCGGCGAATGCTGATACGGCCTGGGGCCAATACTATATGGGAGCCAGCCTCTTGCCCCCCGGAGACGAGCGGGCCGAAAGCGTTTATAATATCCTAATTCAAATTGAAGATCTTTAGGAGGCGATGATGAAAAAATTGATTCTCCTCATTTTTTTGTCTGCTGTTTTTACGGGGTTTCTTTTTTCAGCTCCGGTGATCCCTCACCCCAATATCAACCTGGAAAGATATCAGAATGAAACCGGCCCCTTCTATACGTGGTGGCATCAGCCTGACTGGATCCTGAGCGGGGTGCCCGATGATTCCGCTGGCCGGCAAAAAGCCGGGAAGCTTCTTCTGGCGCAGTTTGACGGGGGAGAAAAAGACCTTGTTGTCTTTGACCGGCAAAGGGGGCGCTTCTATGTGAAGCTTAATGCCGTTGCCCAGCTTAATGATTCTGTCGATCTGGGGAGCACCGCCGATTATGATTTTTCTTACGGCCTTAGTGATGGGACAAACTGGTTTGAAGATATTTCCGTTGGTGATTTCACCGGCGACGGGATCGACGAGATCTTTGTGATTTATCGATCGGATGAGGGAATTGTCTCTTCCCGCATCGGTATTTTTTCCTGGAGTTCTTTATCCGGGCTTTCAGGAGACTACACACTTTCCACTGAGCAGGATTTCGATCATGTGATCTATCCGGAGACCTATAATATCGGAGGGTCGGAGTATCATAATATTGAGCTGATGGATCTGGATGATGACGGATTAAAGGATCTTCTCATCGCCGATTCCGGGCAGAATTTTGAAAATCCCCAAAAGGGCGCCGCGGTTTATCTTTTACGGGGAGGGGATTGGATTTTGACTCATCAGGCCCATAGATTGGGCTTAGAACCGTCCGCGGCCCAATATATTCCCGGAGGTGTCAAATGTGTGATCCGGCGCCCATATCAGATGAATCAGTCATTAGTCGATAAACAGCGTTTTGGCGCAGCCATGGCCTTTGAGCCGGGAATGGATCTTCTGGCTCTTGCTGATGCTTATGAGATGACGGCAGAGTTTAACAGCGGGGTCCATTTGCTCACTCTTTTCAGCGATCCCTATATCGGATGGACCATGGACGTGACTATCAATGCCCTGGAAGCGGATTTTGAAGCCTCCCATGGGAATGTCTATGCTTTTTTGACTCAAAACACAGGGTTAGCAGGACTCAGTTATCTGGGATATAGCCTTGATTTCGGAGACCTTGACAGGGACGGGATACCGGACCTTTTGATCGGAGAGCTGGGCAATACCGGCCACGAGATCAACGGGGCTTTTTATCTGCTTTCCCTTTTTCCCTCGTACCCGTCCGGATATGGAGTCACCCCTGTTACCGGAGCTAGTCCCCGGCTGATCTTTGATGTCGGACGCTATCCTCCTGTGACCGGAGTTCTGGAATACGGTGTCAGCAGCGCCGTTGCGGATTGGGACGGCGACGGGAACAATGATCTGGCATTGGGCGTTTCCTATGCCGTCAACCGGGGAGATCTTTCAGCCACAGGCGATTTTCTTACGGGAGCTGTGTATCTCTACTTTGATGATGACCTCTCTCTTCTGACGGGAACGGTTTCATTGGATACGGCACCGCAATCGCCTTTGATTCTCTACGGCAATCACGGGTACAGTTATTTCGGGAACAGCCTTTGGAAAGCGGATCTGAACAACGACGCGCACCCGGAGCTTTATTGCGCTTCGCCGGGTTTTAACTCTGCCTATGATGACCTTTCTTCGCCTCCCACAACAGGATATACCGGCCGGATCTACGGATTTCTGATGTCTGCAGAAAACCTTCTTGACTATGTTACAGGCGCCGAATATGCCGATGATACGGTTTCTGAAGGGCGTGCCATCGATCCCAATTCAGGGGATGAAGAGACTCCGTTCAATATCACTGTCTTTTATCAGAACATCGGCCGGCTGGACTCAGAGTTAAGCAGTTGGGAGATCGTCTTTTACGCTTTTGATTTTCCCGATTGGAGTCTCGTGGAAGGGCCCATAGACTTTACAGTTCCGGACCCCAGAGAAGGGGAGCCTCTTTCCAGAAATTTCTATGTGGACATCAGTGGACTTCCCATGAACTCCGGTGTTTTTGACTTGCATTTTGACATCTGGGCGAAAGGGGGCGAACAGCTTCAGCCCGGGTTTGAAGAGAATAACTGGATCTCTTTTATCAATAGAAGTCCAACAATTCTTTTTTTACCGGGTTTTCCTGAAGGCCGAAACAGGGATGTGGTCAATGAAAATGAGGATTTGGAGTTCCGGCTGGACTATCAGGATCCTGACGGGCAGCTGCCTTCTGTGAATCAGCTCTGGATGGACTGGGACGGCGACGGGATCATCGACAGCGGGGAGGGTTATGCTTTTTTGGAATCCGACCCCATGCAGGGGGATACCACAGATCCAAAAGAGTATTGGCTCACTGTCCCCCAAGAAGATTATGCATTTATTTTTGATTATCTCGACACTCATCCTGAGGTCACCCATTATTCTATCCCTTATTCGATTGTCCTCTGTGAATACCTCATGGCCGGAGATATGCCTAATCAGACTAACGGCCCTTTGGAGTTCGAATTGGTTTTTTCACTTTATGACGCCTATGATTACCCGCTCCCCACAGACCCCGTGCGTCTGGAACTTTTGGGGGAGGGTTATCCGGGATACATCAACTCAGCTGTCGATCCCCACATGGGGGCTGATTGGGAGGACTTTGTCTTTCGCATCCGCTATGTCAATGAAGATGCCGCTGCAGAGCTTCCGGCAACACACAATCTTTTGGTGACCATGGTCAATCCCACGATGGGAGAGTCTGTCTCGCTCACTTTTGAGATGGAGGAAGAAGACCCTTTTGATACGGATGTTTCTGACGGAAAGATCTACACCTATACATTTAATGAGGCCGATATGACCGGTTATGACATTCCCCGGCATCAGGCTCCCTTTCTGTTCGAGTTCGGCCCCGGAAACGGCCCCTACATTTCTTATCCGGCATTTGAGGCCGGGACATCGCTCAAAGCGGTTCAATCGGTTATGACTCTTTATACCGTTGACTTTACCAATGCCTTGTTAGGGTATAATTTTGTGGACAGGGGTAAAGTGAACCTTTTCATCCCCTTCGCCTCTTTTGTCCCTCCGGGAAATGAATTTCTCATGAGAATTACCCCCTCTCTTCCGCACGGGGATGTCTTTCCGTTATTTAATCGTCTTTTCAACCCCGATTTCAGTCAATTTGAAGAAGACCGGGCCCTGACGCCGGGTCAGGCCTTTACCCGGTTCAATTTTTTGACAGAGGCGGAGCCGAATCACTATTTTCTGGATTTCGAATATTACCGGAACGGGACCCGTATTAACGATATTCCTTCTCCAACTCTTGAGGTCAATGTGGAGATGTTTGCAGGGAAATCCATAGAGCCCATCGGCCGTTTTATCCTTGAAAACCGCAGGGAGACTCCTTTTATAGCATTGATCCATACGTATGACGACGGAAGCCTGACTATGATCTGCGCAGAATCTGTCCCGGGCGATGTCTGGATCTCCCACGATCACCCTGATGAAAAAGTCGGAATCTTCCGTTATGTGGGGGGAGACAGTTATGACTTTGTCGGGAAAAAAAGCGGTAAAATCCCGTCTTCTGGACGGTTCGTCTTAAAAGAAGACCGTACCCCGCCGGTGATTCAAAATGTCTTCTACCGGGAAGGGAATGTGGTGATTTCTGCTGAAGACGATCTCAGCGGAGTGGCAACCTTTATGATCATTCCCGAAGAAGGGGAGGCCATTGTCTCTGAAAAAGGCTCATTTATCGCGTCTTTTCTCCGGGAAGGGGAAAACCGGATCGGCGTCAAGGTCTCTGACCGTATGGGGAATGAAGCATCACAGGAGCTGACGCTTTATATCGGTGTCCCTAATCCCCTGGCCTCAGGAAAAAAAGATATGATCAATTACCCCAACCCCTTTAACCCCTCGACCCGGATCGGGATTCGGTTTGACCGGGATGAGCGAGGATCGCTGGTGATCATGAATGCACGGCAGCAAAAAGTGCGGACACTTCATTCAGGCCTGTTTGAGGCCGGGATCCGTGAGTTCGAATGGGATGGCAAAGATGAGCGGGGACACGTCTGTTCCAGCGGGCTTTACTATGCCGTCTATACCGGGGGAGGGCGCAGTCTGGTTCAAAAAATGGTTTTGGTGAAATAGGAGGCCTTATGGTACGAAGAAAAATAATCATTCTTTTCGTCTGTCTGCTTGCAGCTGTCGGATCAGTTTTTCCGTCGGCGCTTTTCGGGCGGGTGGAATCTTTTAGCGGCCGCTTGACGCGTGTTTCTTCCTCAGGCGAAGAACTTCTTGCAGCCGGGGATATCATTTTAGAGCAGGATGTCCTTCAATTAGATGAAGGCAGCCTGGCTGTCATCCGTCTCTCAGCAGGATCTGTTTCTGTTCAGGGGCCGTGCCTTTTCTCCTTAAAGGATCTTTCTCCTCCCAAAGAAACGGCCCGGGTAGAGTATATTCTTGGCCGTCTTTTTTTAATCGAAGAGAGCGGGGAGATCCCGCTCAAAGCCGGAGAGGGCTTAGCCGTAGGAGATACGATCCGTACAGGAGACAACAGTTATGCTGAAATCAGTATGAGCGATAAAATTCTTTTGAAAATGGATAAGAACACAACCTTGGAAATTCAAGCTTTTGAGGAGAAAAGTAAAGGGATTCGCCAGACATTGGGGCGTCTCTGGGTCAAAGCAAAAAAACTTGTTGCCGAAAAGTTTGAAGTGGAGACCCGTTTCGGGACAGCCGGGGTCAGAGGAACGGCCTTCGGTGTCCGACTGGATGCTGCATCGGGGATGGAGGTGGAATGCGAAGAGGGTGAAGTCTATGTTCGCAATCCCGAAGGGGTCGAGGCGCTGTTAAATGCAGGGTTTAAAAGACGTGTCGGAGCAGACGGAATAATCTCGGAACCCGAAACCCGGACCAGTCAAGAAGGATTTGAAGAATTCGGGGAAGAGAGTGTCGAGGTATCTGCTGAACTCAGAGAAGAGTATAGGCGCTTGATGATAACGGGGCGGGAGCTGGCCGCATCTCCTGACGGGGCCGAAATCTTCTTTTATATTCAGGATGTCGCCCGGTTGAGGGAAAAAGTCCGCAGCCTGGATATTTCTTCGGATGATTTGGATATGAAGCCTTTGGAAGAACGGGTTTCTTCATTTCAACAGCTTCAAAAGGAATTCGAGCGGTTGACGGCTGATGCCTTAAAAAAACTTGTTACCTTAGAACAGAAATTCGATCCTGAAACCTTTGAAGCTTTAAGCCGGGAAGAGGATCTGATCGCGCGTTTTGTCAATGAGCGAAATTTTCCATGGGAAGAATATGAAGCATTTGAAAAAAGAATGATTCAATTAAGGGAAAAATACCGCTCTGATACAGATGCAAAGCAGGAAAGCCTGGTGCTTTCTCTTTTAGAGCAGGAAATTGAAAAATGGGAGGAAAAACTTAACATCTCCGGCTCAGCTGTCGATTTTCATCTTTTAGCGCTTAATACCGCCCGTTTTCAAGAACGCTATTTCGGATTAACCGACGAACTGAAACAGCTGAATGCCAAAAGAGAAGCTGATCAGCTTTTGAAACAAGCCGAGCGTCTGTATAACAGTTTGCCCCTTTTAAAGGAGATCATTGCTTTTGAAAAGGGGGCTTTTGAGCAGATGGCCCGTGTCAGGAACCGGATCTTTGTCTTTAAACAGACATTAGAGGCTTTTTCAAGTCAAACGGATTCAGCCGCTCTGTGGATCGAACAGGCTGTCAATGCTGTACAGACCGGGCAAAACCTGGCCCAATATGAAGCACAGGCCCGGATGTGGGATCGATTGATCCGGGAGTATGAAGCATTGCGCAACACGTTTTCTTCTTATGAAAAATTGGTACGTGATGCCAGGCAGAAAGGCGTCTTCTATACCTCTCCGCGTATTTTAAAGGAGTATGACGAGATGAGCCGGCTTCTGAATAATTTTAGCATCAAAAAGGGCTGTTGCATGGTGATAATGAATTTCGGCCAGATCCGCAAAGAACTGATTTTGATCAAGAACTTTCTCTTAACCAGTGAAGGAAGGAGTCTGCTCTGATGAAACCGCTGAAGAACCTTTTTATGGTTTTTATTGTATTGACGGCCTTCGTGCCTGTGCTGCCGGCCTTAGACGGCAGCGTTACGGCCGGAGGCGGATATGATTCTGTCATCCGGGAGGAGATAGACGGCACAGAAATCGAAGAGATGAGCGCTTATGCCCAGGGAGGGCTGACCCTCAACTGGGCTCGCGGCGAGTCTTTATGGACCGTTTATGCTGAGATGAGAAGAGACGACTTTTATGATGAAGCCAGCGGCCGCCTTTCCTATACCGGGAATCATTCTTTTTGGGGAAATCTCTACACAGCACTGTCTTACATCAAAAGGGATGATATTACCGAAACCGATAATAACAACTCTACCCTTCAGTTTTTCCTTTCATCAACCCGATATCGGGAAAAGGGAGGATACTGGAGCGGAAGCATTTCTTATGATTATTCCGATTACAGCCGTGAAGAACTCGGCCTTTCCGATTATCATCATTTTAACGGACGGGTTTCTGCCGGCCTGGGAGACATCTATCTTTCTTTACAGGGAGAACGAAGAGATTATAAAGGGGACGTGACCCCTGATTATACAGGAGCCGATCTTCTTATCAACGGGTATTTTTATCCCGGGTCATGGGTATTGAATACATCCGGCGGCCTCTCCCATCGTTCATATGCCTTTTCTACAGAGGAGCTGGATGATTATTATCGGGGGGATATGTCTCTCCGGGCCGGATATAAAATAAACTCTTCCTTGACACCCTTTCTTTTGGGTGAAGTGATCCTCTACCGTGAAAAAGAGGGGCTCGGCGATTATCTCCAATGGGAAGGGGGCATGGAGTGGAACTTTTTTGCAAATCCCCTGACAATCATTGTAAAAACAGGAAAAAAGGATTTCGTTGAAGACTCCGAGAGCCGCCTGTCATACTCCTATTATGTCGCCGAAGGCTCCTGGTCGATATGGTCCGGCCCCTGGAGTCTTTATATCGGGAATATGTGGGAGTTGCAAAAGATTGAAGACCTGGCTCATACCACTTATCCGGAAGCGAAAAACAGTAACTATATCAACAGCCTTTACGGGGAGATCTCCCGGGAATTGGGGCGTTCTCTGACTTTGAATTGTGATATTTCCTATGAATGGAAAGAGTTCTTTATTGAAGATGAAATGAATGCTAATTACAATCAGGCTGACATCTCTTTCGGGGCCCATTATAATCTATTGTTTAAGTATATTTTTTCTGTGGAGGGGGGATACCGCATCATCGAGTATCCTGCTTTTCCGGAAAATGACAGCAAAAGATGGGGGGTTTCCGCATCTCTGGAATATGGGTTCTGAAAAAAAAAACGATTTTCTCTAAAGCGTGCGTTTTTTGAAATGATCTGACATATATCGCCGTTTATCGATATATAGCTTTTTTTTTCACAAATCTTAAAAAAACTATTGCTTTTATAAAAGGGGTCAGTATAGTGATTTTGGTAACAATATGAAAGCATGTATGTTAGCTTTATATAACATTTTGGGACATTTTTGTTTTCACCGGAAGGAGGATTTTTATGGAAGCGTTGAAAATCCATATTCCCGACAATGAGCAATATCGCGAACTCGGCGCCTATATTGAGTCAGTCCGGAATATGCCCGGCCCCTTGATTAATGTACTTCACAAGGCCCAGGGGATCTTTGGCTATTTACCCATGGAAGTGCAGGCTTTTATTTCACGGGAGTTGGATATCCCCTTAAGCACCGTATACGGGGTCGTTACTTTTTACAATTTTTTCAGTATGACACCCCGGGGAAAGTATGTGATCAATGTCTGTATGGGAACAGCCTGTTATGTCAAAGGCGCAGGAAAAGTCGTCGATTATTTTAAAGACGAGCTGAAAGTCGGTGAAGGGGAGACCACAGAGGACAATCTTTTTACTTTAACGACAGCCCGGTGTTTCGGCGCTTGCGGTCTTGCTCCGGTACTTATGGTCAATGAAGATGTCTACGGTCATGTCGATCGGAAGAAAGTCACTGAAATCTTAAAAAAATATCGCTCTTTAGGTTAAAAGGCGGGAGGTAATCTTATGAAAAATCTTGAAGAATTGAGAAAATTAAGGGAAAAGGCTCAAAAAGAAATTCAACTTCGCTCCAAGGATGCGCGTATCAAGGTCGTCGTGGGTATGGGGACTTCAGGTATTGCAGCCGGTGCCCGGGAGGTCCTGAAGACTTTTATCAATGAGATCAATCAAAAAAACCTTACTGATGTTATCGTGACCCAGACCGGGGAAAAGGGAATGAGTTCCATGGAGCCTATTGTGGAGATCCATGAAGAGAAAAAACCCGTCATCGTCTATGGCGATATGAACCCTTCAAAGGTGAAAAAGGTTGTCGAAGAGCATATTGTGAACGGAAAGGCTGTTGATGATTACCTGATTTCCATGGAGGAAAAATAGGGGAACGAGGAGGATTGAACTATGGCTCACAGAATGAATGTGCTGGTATGCAGCGGTGCATCCTGCATATCCAATAACAGCCTGAAAGTCAAAGAGGCTTTGTTAGCTGAGATCGAAAGGCTGGATTTAAAGCGAGAGATCAAAGTCATTGAGACAGGATGCATGGGGCCGTGTCAGTTAGGGCCGGTTCTTTTGGTGTATCCTGATGAGACATTGTATAAAAAGGTTCAAGTAGCCGATGTCAGGGAGATCGTCGAACAGCATTTTCTTAAAGGCCGCCCGGTCGAACGTCTGATGTATAAATCACCCTTGACAGATGAATTGGTCCACAAAAGCAGGGATGTCGATTATTTCAAAAAACAATATAAGATCGTGCTGGCGAATTGCGGCAGTATCGATCCGGAAAGCCTGGATGAATATATTGCCGTGGGCGGTTATGAAGCTTTGGGAAAAGCCCTTACCGAGATGAATCCGGACAGTGTCTTGGATGAGATCAAGATCAGCGGACTTCGGGGCCGCGGAGGCGGAGGATTTCCCACACATCTGAAATGGATGTTTACAAAAAACGAAAAAAGCAAAGAAAAATATGTGATCTGCAATGCCGATGAAGGGGATCCGGGAGCTTTTATGGACCGTTCGGTCATTGAAGGGGATCCTCATACGTTGATCGAAGGCATGGCTATTGCCGGCTATGTGGTCGGAGCATCCAAAGGCTACATTTATGTGCGGGCCGAATACCCCCTGGCAATTGAGCGCCTGGAGAAGGCAATTGCCCAAGCCAAAGAAACCGGATTTTTAGGTGAAAACATATTTCAGACAGATTTTAGCTTTGATCTTGAAGTCCGTGTCGGTGCCGGAGCCTTTGTTTGCGGAGAAGAGACGGCTCTTATTCACTCCATTGAAGGGAAACGGGGTACTCCGCGGCCCCGGCCGCCTTATCCGTCTGCATCAGGTGTCTGGGGGAAACCTACAGTTCTGAATAATGTGGAGACCTATGCCAATGTCCGCCATATTATCCTCAACGGCGGTGCCTGGATGGCCAAAATCGGAACAGAGACCAGTAAGGGCACCAAAGTCTTTGCCCTTTCGGGAACTATAAAAAATACAGGATTAGCAGAAGTTCCCATGGGGACGACGATCCGTGAGTTGATCTATGACATCGGGGGCGGAGCGCCTGAAGGGCATGAGATCAAGGCCGTTCAGCTGGGCGGGCCTTCGGGAGGATGTGTAACTCCTGAGTATTTCGATACCCCCATTGACTATGAATCACTTACGGCTTTAGGTGCGATGATGGGCTCCGGCGGAGTCATCGCCATGGATGAAACAGCGTGCATGGTCAACACAGCAAAATTCTTTCTGGATTTCACCTGTTTTGAATCATGCGGGAAATGTGTTCCGTGCCGTGTCGGGTTGAAACAGATGTACGGGATTTTGGATAAGATCACAAAAGGCGAGGGAGAAGAGGAAGATATCGAAGCTCTGGAAACCTTGGGGAAAACGATCAAGGCGACAGCCCTCTGCGGCTTGGGACAGACCGCTCCCAACCCTGTTCTTTCAACGATCAAATTTTTCAGGCATGAATACGAAGAGCATATTTTTGAAAAAAAATGCCGGGCTCTTGTCTGTAAAGACTTGATTTCCTATGAAATCAACAAAGATGCTTGCAAAGCCTGTACTCTATGCGCTCAAAAATGCCCGGTGGATGCCATTAAGGGAGAGCGCGGAGTTGTCCATGAGATTCAACAGGAAAAATGTATATCCTGCGGAAACTGTTATGATGTTTGTCCCTTCGGCGCTGTCATGCGTCTTTCAGGGGAAAACTGAGCATGATAAAGAGAGGAAGGAAGCTGCCACTTCTTCCTCTCCGATAAGACTGAAAGGGGAGATGGTATGAAACGAAAGGAAATACTCAGGAAATACGAGGCGAGGCCTGATAATCTGCTCTATATCCTGCATGATATTCAGGATGCCAGCCCGTATAATTATGTCACAGAGGAAGATATGGAGGAAATAGCTGATTTCTTAGACTTGCCCTACTCTAAGGTCTACGGTACGGCCACCTTCTATTCCATGATTTCGCAAAAGCCCCGGGGGAAGCATGTGATCCGGCTCTGCGATTCTCCTCCATGCCATTTGATGGGGTCGGAAAGCATTCTTGACCTTCTCAGGGATGAGTTGGGCATCGATGTAGGGCAGACGACACCTGATATGCTTTTTACTTTGGAGATTACCTCCTGTTTAGGTGTTTGCGGCGTGGCTCCGGCCATGATGATCGATGAAGAGGTTTACGGAAACCTGAATCCGAAAAAACTCCGCAAAATCATTAAGGATTACAGGGAGGGGATTATATGAGCCTGATAACAAAATATGTCTTGATCAGTATAGATGAAGATACACTTATCGCCGGTGCCAGAAAAGTCGAAACGGAATTGAAACGCATTTTAGAGGAATTGGATCTGTCACGGGAGATCATGGTCGTAGAGACAGGGACCATGGGTATTATGGGCAAAGGTGTGGTCATTCTGATCCAGCCTGACGATGTGACCTATGTCAATGTGACTCCTGAGGATGTCCGTGAGATCGCCAACGAGCATTTGCTGAAAGGGCGCCCGGTTAAACGTCTGGAGTTTACGGGGAAAATCGATCAGAGTGTGATCTCTTTCAGGGAAACGGCTCAGGAGCTCAAAAAGCAGACCCGTGTGGTCTTGGGTAATTCCGGGCTCATTAATCCTGAAAGTATTGATGAGTATATCGCCGTAAACGGCTATGAAGCCCTGGGGAAAGCGTTGACGGAGCATAAGCCCGAAGAGATCATCGACATTGTTAAAAAAAGCGGCCTCAGAGGCCGGGGCGGAGCCGGTTTTCCCACTGGACTCAAATGGTCTTTTACCGCCCCCCTGAAGAATAAACCTAAATATCTGGTCTGCAATGCCGATGAAGGCGAGCCGGGGACATTCAAAGACCGTTTGATTATGGAAGGCGATCCCCATAAGCTCTTGGAAGGAATGGCCATTGCAGCCTATGCCATCGGAGCAGAAAAAGGCTTTATTTATATACGCGGAGAGTATACCTTATCAATTAACAGGACGCAAAAAGCGATTGAAGATGCCAGAAAATACGGACTTTTAGGACAGGATATTTTCGGATCGGGATTTTCGTTTGATGTCGAGATCAAAAAGGGAGCCGGGGCGTATGTCTGCGGTGAAGAGACCGCCCTGATCAACTCTTTGGAAGGGGGACGCGGCAATCCGCGTGTCAAACCGCCTTTCCCGGGAGTTCAGGGATTATGGCAGCAGCCCACAGTGGTCAACAATGTCGAGACACTTTCCAATGTCCCTGCGATAATCCTTAACGGTGCCGATTGGTATAAATCCATTGGAACGGAAAAGTCTTCCGGAACAAAAGTCTATACGATTTTGGGCCATGTGCATAATCCCGGGTTGATAGAGGTCGAAATGGGAACGACCTTACGCGATATCATCTATAAATACGCAGGAGGCGTAAAAGGCGGAAAATTCAAGTGCGCCCTGGTCGGCGGTGCTGCAGGGGCTTTCCTCAATGAAGAAATGCTGGATGTGCGCATGGATTATGACCATCTGGGTGAATATAAAGCCGTTTTGGGCTCAGGAGCTATTCTTGTCATGAATGAAGAGAGCTGTATTGTGGATATGCTCCGCAACATCCTCTTTTTCTTTAAACATGAATCCTGCGGCAAATGCTCTCCCTGCCGGATCGGAACAGCGCAGCTGTACATGCTGGCGGACAAGATCTATTCGGGACAGGGGACGGACGAGGATCTGGATCAGATGCTGACATTGTCTGAAGCCATGAGCACGACGGCTTTATGCGCTTTGGGACAATCTCCCTATTTGGTGATTCACACCGCTGATAAGTTTTTTAAGGATGAGATAGAGGAGCATATCCGGAGAAAAGTATGCATGAAGGATATTTGCAGGATGAACGGAGCAGAGCACAAATGAAGTGCAGCTCTGCTTTAAACCATAGGAATTTACGGTAAGGAGGATTTGATTATGGCTGAAATGGTCAAATTGTATATCGACGGCACAGAGGTGGAAGTTCCCGAGGGGACAACCATTTTGAATGCAGCCAAAGAGGCCGGGAAAAATATTCCCACATTGTGTTATCATCAGGATCTGCCCCCGACGGCCGCTTGTGGCGTTTGTGTTATTGAGTATGAAGGGCGCCCGGGTATGCAGAGAGCTTGTTGTACACCGGTGGCTCCGGGAATGAAGGTCATTACCAATTCTAAGACTTTGAGAGAACGCAGAAAAGCCGTAATAGGCCTTATTCTCTCTAATCATAATGTGGACTGCCCTTCTTGCGCAGCCAATGAAAAATGTGAACTGCAGAAACTGGCCAATGATTTAGGTGTGGATATGCATATGTACGAGAAGATCTTAGATCACAGGCCTGAGGACAAGACCAGTGTCGCCATCGTCCGCGACCCTGACAAATGTATTCTTTGCGGCCGCTGCGTGACTGTCTGTGATGAAATACAGACAGTGCATGCGATCGAGATTGCAGACCGCGGATTCGATGCCCATGTGGATACCGCTTTTTCTGCGGGTATGGGAGTCAGCCCCTGTGTCAATTGCGGCCAGTGTATCGTTTATTGCCCCACCGGCGCTTTGCGTGAACAAAGCCATCTGGAGGCGGTATGGGATGCTATTCTTGATCCTGAAAAACATGTCGTCGTTCAGGAAGCTCCGGCTATCCGTGCTTCAATCGGAGAAGAATTTGGCATGGAAATCGGATCCGTGACTGTCGGAAAAATGTATTCAGCGCTGAAACGCATCGGTTTTGACGCCATATTTGATACTAATTTTTCTGCGGACCTGACGATCATGGAAGAAGGGACAGAGCTTGTTCAGCGAATTCAAAAGGGCGGCAAACTACCCCTGATCACTTCCTGTTCACCGGGATGGGTCAAGTTTATGGAGACCTTTTTCCCGAACCTTGGGGAAAACACCTCAACGGCGAAATCACCGCAGCAGATGATGGGAGCGTTGACGAAGACTTATTACGCGGAAAAGAGCGGCATCGACCCTGCAAAGATCGTTTCCGTCTCTATTATGCCGTGTACGGCGAAAAAGTTCGAAGCTCAGCGGCCTGAGATGAGGGATAGCGGGTATCAGGATGTGGATTATGTCCTGACCACACGGGAATTTGTCCGCATGATCCGAGAAGCCGGCCTTGATTTTAAAAACCTTCCTGAGGAAGAGCCCTACCATGCTTTGGCTGATTATACAGGTGCGGCGACGATCTTCGGTGCCACCGGAGGTGTTATGGAAGCGGCCGTCCGTTCTGCGTACTATCTTTTGACCAAAAAAGATATGAATAATGTCGATATTAAACCTGTGCGCGGCATGGAGGGAATCAAAGAAGCAGAATTGGAGATCCCCGGTGTAGGGAAAGTCAAAGTCGCCGTTGCTCACGGCCTCGGCAATGCCAGGGAGCTTTTAACGAAAGTCAATAAACAGCTGGAAGAGACAGGGAAAAGCGAATATGTTTTCATTGAGATCATGGCTTGTCCCGGCGGATGTGTCGGGGGCGGAGGACAGCCTTACGGCAGTTCCATCGCTATGAGGGCCCGCCGCGGCGAAGGACTCTATCAGGAGGACTCATCACTGCCTAAACGCTGTTCTCATCACAATGAAGCGATCCTGAACATCTATAAGGAGTTTCTGAGTGAACCCGGATCCAAGAAGGCACACAAGCTTCTCCATACCAATTATGTGGAAAGAAGTGTTGTCTCCGGTGATGCCGTCAGAGAAATCACACATAAGCACGGACATTGAAGTTAAAAAAAAGACGATGAAAAGGGGCGGCTTTAAGGCCGCCCTTTTTTTTATTTCTGTTGATCAAGAAAAAGAGTAAAAGAGTGAATGAGAACCGGTTTGGCGCTTTCCCATTGAAAACGGTCTCCGGGATCAGGGAAAATCAAAATTCCGAATTGACGGGAGACAGCCTTAAAGGTTTCCCGGCGAGCCGCTCCCGCCGGAAGATTGCCTGTTCCGGTCAGATAGGACCATCTTTTCCCGAATATTTCACAAAAAAGAGCCGTGCAGGAATATTCTTCCGAAAAAAGCCGAGTAACAGTGCGAATAAAGGTGTCAAAATCCGGGCTTTCACAAGATGTTCTTTCCAGCCGCTTATAAAAAGAGGTCACGTTCGCCCCCGGAAACACGGGTGTAGTATTCTTCAAATTCTTTTAAGAGAGGGTTATTGGCGAAGAAGGGGTCTTTATGGATCTCGTCGATCTCTTTCTTTATCAGCGCTTCTCCGATCTTTTGCGTTTCGGGAGAAGAAAAATCATCAAGCCATTCTCTGAATGTCAGAACAGCATTTAATTTACAAAATTTACCCTCTGTTCCGCATTTGAGCAAGCCCATGATCTTGTCCCCTGTTCTTCCGCATCGATAACCGGCTGTGCAAAAGGAAGAGATCATCCCGAGTTCTGCCAATTCACGGACAACATCGTCTAATTCACGGGTATCACCCAGCACAAATTGCTGACGGTCCTTTTCCTGACGGTCATACTGCTCAGAATAAGCTCCTAAACCGATACGTGTTGATGCGTCAGTCTGTGTGCAGCCCAGCTTAATGACTTCTTTGCGTAATTCAGGCCGCTCCCGGGCTGTAATGATCATGCCGGTGTAGGGAATAGAGAGGCGGAGGACTGTCACAAGATGTTTGAAATCATCATCAGAGACGAGATGTTCCGTATGTTCAGAATAGGGCGCATTATCAGCGGGCATTAACCGGGGAAAGGAAACGGTGTGAGGACCGATCCCGTCAAATTTCTCTTCCAGGTCGATAGCATGATACAACAGGCCCATGACATCATAGCGCCAGCGGTAAAGCCCGAAGAGAGCTCCGATCGCCACATCATCAATGCCCGCTTCCATGGCTCTGTGATGAGTATAAAGACGCCACCGATAGTCAGATTTTGGTCCTGTGGGATGCATCTTCTGATAAGTGGGACGGTGATACGTCTCCTGAAAGACTTGAAACGTGCCGATTCCTGCTTTCCAGAGTTTTTTAAAATCTTCAATAGAAAGGGGAGCGGCATTGACATTGACCCGACGGATCGAGCCTGTGCCTTTTCTTGTCTTTTCATTGACTTCGTAGATCGCTTTAATTGTCTCTGCCATATAATCGGCATCGGAAAGCGGGTGTTCGCCGTAAACGGCAATCAAACGTTTATGGCCCATTTTGACCAGGGCCTGTGCTTCTTTACGGACTTCATCTGGTGTAAGGACGCGTCGTTTTTCATGCGTATTGTCTTTTCTGAACCCGCAATAGAGACAGTTGTTCACACAGACATTGCTGCAGTAAAGGGGGGCAAAGATGACAATGCGATTGTCATAGACTTTCCGTTTTACTTCAAGAGCTGCTGCTGCCATCTCTTCACGGAGCTCTTTATCCCGGACGTGAAGCAGAGCCGCTGTCTCATCAGGGTCGAGACGCTGGATAGAGAGAGATTTTTGGATAATATCGCGTATCTTTATTTTATCCGGATTTTGATTTTGGCTCAAATGACTTTCGATGGCCTCATGATCAATAAAATCCTTTCCGCTGTCCAGATAACGGTCAATTTCGTCGTTTTTGACAACATCATCCGCCCATTCCTGTACGCTCTTTTTTCCCATGAAAACCCTCCTTATTATTATATTGTAAGCAAGTTACTTTCAAATAAATCATAAAACTTTTTGTGAATTTGTCAACGAAAAAATAAAGAAAGCCTTTGGGAAAGGTTTTCACTGCATCAGGATGTTAAAGAGAGAGGCTCCATTTCATCCACTCTTCTGCTGTGGAATATTTTTTGCCTGACCCTTTTGTCAGGCTCTCTTGGGCCGACTGGCGCACGGAAGAAAGGTCATGGTTCAAAAGGCCGGCCAAATAAGACATGATGTCTTTATTTTTGGGGTAACGGGATGCCGCAGATATGGCCGCTTGCTTGATCACCGGATTTTTGCTTTTTAATCCGTCGATGATAAAGGACTGAGTCAGAGATGTATCGATAAGGCTGATGGCTTCGATAGCCGCTGCCCGGGGCTTTTCCTCAGGATCATTATAGAAAATGTTAATAACAGGGTTTAAGGCTTCTTTGGCTTTTAATTGTCCCAACGCTGATACGGCTTCAGTTCTTACTTTGGCGTCTTCATCGTCTAATGTTTTGATGAGAAGCGGAATCGACTCTGTATTATTAAGACGGGATAAACCACGGGCGCAGAGGGATCTGATCACCGGGTTATCATCGGTTAAATAGGTTATAAAAATATCTTTGGCAGACTCGTCCCCGATCTCAACTAAAGCTTCAGTTGCGGCTTCACGAACGGATTCGTTGGGGTCGTTTATCAGGGGGGAAATACGGGGAAGGGCTTTTGAGTATTGCATGCGCCCGAGACTTTTAAGGGAAAAAACTTTGATTTCCGGATAGGGACTTTGGGACAGTGCGTCACTCATCACAGGTGTCAGGCGGTAAGAGTCCGTAAAGGGCAGAGCTTTGGCCACCATGAGCCTGATCTGGGGGTCACTGTCTTTCAGAAGTTCTTCGACAAGCGTTGCTGTTTCCCGGGAGACATCATTAAAAGTCAAAAGAGCCGATACAGCCCGGGCCGAAATACGTTTGTCAGGCGATTTGACGGCCGATTGCATAACGGATATGGCTTTTTTATCAGCCAGGGCAATAAGGGTCTCCATCGCCTGGAGTTTGATTCCCGTGGGATGCCCGGAGGAGATCAACGCAATGATCCTATCGGTGAAACCGGCCCATTTCGTCTCGGAAATTAATGTTAAAATATGGCGTACTGTTTGAGGGTTTTGAGATTGAAGGCCATGATTTAAGGCGTCTCTTGTGACGGAAGGTTCCATTTCCTTGATCAAATTTCCCGCTTCGATGGCAGTGTTTTCGTCAAATTCGGGTAAATGCTCGACCAGAGGTATGATAATGCGGTCATGGGGATAGCGTCCCAAAGATATAACAGCCTGCCGGCTGACTTTCTGATCAGAATCACTCAGCATAGTGATCAGCGGCTCAATCGCATCGTTCAAACGAATAGAACCTAACGCTTCAGCAGCGGCCAGGCGGATAGGAGCCTCTTTATCATGAATTAAAGACTTGATGTCGTTAAGACAAAGAGTGTCGCCGATGAGGCCCAAGGCTCGTGCAGCATTGGCCCGTTTCATGGTGTCGGGGGAGGCCAGGTTGTAGGTCAAAGGTTTGATCGCCGTGTATCCGAAAGCAGCCAAAGCGTTGACGACAGCCTGAGCAGCCATTTCATCTTTTACGGACAGAAGAGAGAGAAGAGGCTGGATACTGCTGCGGTTCTTAATTTTACCCAATGATTGAATAACGTTAATCCGGACTTCAGGATGGGACTCGTTCAGAGCCATTATATGAAGGCGGTCAATTCCGACTGAACTGGACCATTGGCCCAAAATGAAAGCCGCTTTTGCCCTGACCGGAGGTTTGGAGGAAGATAAAAGCCGGGCCACAGAGGCTTCTATAGACGGCCCTATGGCGATAAGAGCCCGGGCCGCTTCATCAGATACCGTTTGAAGGCCCTGAACCCGCAAATCTGTTGTATCATCAAGAAGATCCATAAGGAACGGTGCCGCATTGATTCCCTGCGAACCGGCTTCCTGTAATGTAATCAGTGCCAAAGCAAGGTCGTCAGGGTCGGTGGAAAAAAGTCCGGCAACACCTGTTTTTACGGGCCCCGGTGTACCGGCGGGCAAACTTGAAAGGGGTGTCTTTGGCGGGGTGTAAGCTGATAATAGAAAAACAGAGATGAAGAGAATAAGGGAGATACGGTAGGACATGACGAGGCCCTCCTTTGAGATGTAATCATTTGCCTGCCTTGAATATAGAATAAAATATTAGGTATGTCCAACAAAAAACAGAAAAAGAAAAGGCCTAAGGGGGTTTTGCCTTAATAAAACCCCCTTAATTAAGAATATTTATTATAAATTATAGGTGTTATCCTCCGATTGTATAAGCCTCCAAGGGGGGAAATCCGTTAAAATAAACAGAACTGTAACTTTGTGTGTAAGCTCCGGTTGTAAAAATATAGACTTTGTCGCCGCCGGTTGTGGTCGAGGGAAAAGGATACTTATAGTCTTCATAGAGGATATCCATGCTGTCACAGGTCGGCCCGGCAATAATATATTCTGATTCCAATCCCTCTTTTTCAATATAAATAGGGTATTTGATGGATTCGTTTATTGTCTCAATCATCCCCCCGAACATGCCGATATCCAGATACATCCACTTATAGGGGTTATGCTTAGCCTTTTTTTCTGTCATAATGACTTCTGCAACGATAACACCGGCATCACCGGTCAGTGAACGGCCCGGCTCTAAAATGATTTCAGGCATATTCTCTCCGAAATCTTCCCGCAAGAAACGCTCGATCTCTTGCGCATAGATATTTGTCTCTGCTGTCGGTTCATTATAATGGGCGGGAAAACCGCCGCCTAAATTGATCATTCCGAGTTCGACACCGATGTCTTTGGCGGATTCAAAAAGATAATAGCATTGACTGATAGCGTTATCCCATTGGCCGATATCCCGCTGTTGGGATCCCACATGAAAAGAGAGCCCATAAGGAATGACATCCAGTTTCTTTGCTTGTTTGATGAGATCAAATACAATATCGGGATGAGTCCCGAATTTTCTTGAAAGAGGCCAGTCGGCGCCGCTGCCGTCAGTCAGCAGTCTGAAAAAAACTCGGGAGCCCGGGGCAAAGGTCGCGATATTATTTAAATCCGTTTCACAATCTGTGGCGAAAAGACGGACTCCTTTTTCATAAAAGTATTGAATATTTTCTTTCTTTTTTATGGTGTTTCCGTAAAGCATACGGTCCGGGGTGATACCCAGCCGGAGGAGTTGATCCAGCTCATAGACTGAAGCGACATCAAAATTGGAGCCTAAACTATAGAGCAATTTTAACACATTATCATGAGGATTGGCCTTGACAGCATAATGGATCTTGGCGAAAGGAAGATGTCCTTTTAATTCCATGAAATTTCTCTTGATGATATCCAAGTCAATAACAAGAAAGGGTGTTTTTTTGCTGGAAGCCATCTTTTTGATAGTATTGAACTTTTCCTGAGTAATATACTCAGAGAGGGGGAATGAGTAAGGTTTCTGTTTCATAATACACCTCCGTTTCTCATAGGGCCGAACACCATAAACGCGTAACTTGGTATCAATACCACAGACTGGGTAAATGTCAATAAAAAAGGATCAAACAGGGAGGAAAATCATTATTATTTTTTTTTTTTCTGATAAGGTATAGGGAGAAGAAAGGAGAGGGAAGTGATGAAAGGAATGGTTCACCTCTACACAGGAGACGGTAAAGGAAAGACGACAGCGGCAGTGGGATTGGCCGTAAGGGCCTGGGGGGCGGGGTTTCGGATTTTTATCGCCCAATTCATCAAAGACAACGTTTATCATGAAATAGATGTCTTGGCCAAATGGGAGCGAATCACAGTTGAATTGTTTGGAAAAGGATGTTTTTTGACTCGGCCTGCCGATGCTGAAGACAAGGCGGCCGCCCGAAAGGGTTTAAGACGAGTGAAAGAGATCTTAAAAGAGGGGCTGTATGACCTTGTGATTCTTGACGAAGTCACTTTTGCTGTCAATTACGGTTTTTTTTCAGCCGAAGAGCTGTTGCAAGGACTTAAGGACAGGGATGAAAAGGTAGAAGTGGTCCTCACAGGACGGGCGGCTTCTTCTGCCCTGGAAGAAGCCGCCGATCTGGTAACGGAAATGAGAGAAATAAAACACTATTACAGAACGGGACTTTTGGCCCGGGAAGGGATCGAACGGTAATCCGTCCCTTTTTTCCTTGTCCGGGGGTTCTCCTATGATATAATGAAAGAATGGATGAGAAAGGCCTGGCTCTTCCTTCCTTTATGTCTTATTTCGTGGATCTCTCTCCGGATCCTTTCTGTATTACCGATAACAACGGACGGCTTCTTCGTGTCAACAAAAGATGGGAAGATTCCTTCGGAGCTTTGAAGCAGAAGATGGAAGAATCTCTTTTGACGGATGATGTCCATCCCGATGATAAAGAGAAAACAGCATCAGTTCTTTCCATGTTAAGCCCGGATTGCTCCACGTCATCTCTCATTAACCGTTTTCGGCATCAAAAGAGTGGCTATCGCTGGACAGAGTGGCGGTTGCTGTTTCATGAGGGTTTCATTTCCGCATCAGCCAGAGATATCAATGCCCATATAGAATCCCATGAAGAATTGCAGTGTTTCAGGGATGTCCTGGACAGCAGCTTAAATGAGATCTACCTGGCCCATGCCGACACATTCACTTTTTCTTTTGTCAGTGCCGGTGCACTGGCGAATTTGGGGTATCGGTTAGAAGAGATGTATGCAATGACGCCATTTGACATTAATGCCCCTGATCAAAAAAAGGATTTGGAATCGCTTTTTAAACGTCTGAAAGGGGGAGATGCGAAAAAGTTGCTCTTTGAGACAGAGCATTATCGAAAAGACGGCTCGGCCTATCCCGCTGAAGTCTATTTGCAATATATTTCCGAAGGGGACAGGGCCTTTTTTCTGGGGGTTGTCCTGGATGTCACAGAAAAGAGACAATGGAAAAAATCTCTGGAGGAGAGTGAAGAGCGTTATCGACGCCTCACAGAGCAGGCTCTTGACATTATTTACCGTATTGAACTCATCCCTGAAAGGCGATTTGTCTACATTAATCCGGCTGTTGAGAGGATAACGGGATATACGCCTGAAGAGCATTACAGGGATCCGGATCTGGGTTTAAAAATCGTTTTCGAAGAAGACCGGCCGTTGTTGGAAGCTGCCTTAAAATCAAATGATATCTTCAGCCGGCCTCTTCGGGTAAGGTGGAAGACCAAAAAAAAGCAGATCATCTGGACAGAACAGCATAATGTCCCTTTATATGATTCGGAGGGAAAACTTATAGCCATTGAAGGGATCGCACGGGATGTGACTGACCGCATGGAAATGCTCGAGGCCCTGAATAATGAGAAAAAACGGCTTGAAGTGACCCTTTTCAGTATAGGGGATGCCGTTATTGCCGCTGATAAACAGGGGCGCATAACATTAATCAACCCGGTGGCAGAACATCTCTTGGGTGTGCTTCGTAAAGATGTCTTGGGGTCACCTGTGGATGATTATGTCATTATCGTCGATGAGGAGACCCGTGAGCCTGTAACAAGTCCTGTCACAGATGTGATTCAAACCTGTAAAGCGGTAGAGTTAAGGCCACCCTGTTGCCTGATCAACAGTGAGGGAGAACAGAAGCTTATTGAATCGGGAGCTTACCCGATTAAAAATGAAGATGGCCTTTTAACAGGGGTTGTGATGATCTTTCGGGATATATCTCAAAAGTGGGCCATTCAGGAGCATTTGATCAAGACTCAACGGCTGGAATCCCTGGGCCTTCTTGCAGCACGGATCGCTCATGATTTCAATAATCTATTAAGCGGGCTCTTCGGCTATGTGGAGATTGCCGCGGGGGCGGTGAGGCTGGGTGATCGGGATAAAGGATTAGCATATTTGGAAAAGGCCGCAGGGGTGTACAGCCGCATGAAAGGTCTCACAGGGAAATTTTTAACTTTCTCTAAAGGAGGAGGGCCCGTCAGAGAAAAAGGGGATTTGTCTCTGTTGATCCGAGAGGTTTTAAAAAACTCCTTAAAAGAGGAAAAGGTGTCCGTTGAGTTTCGAGTCGATTCTGATCTGCAGCCTTGTGATTTCGATGAAGGCCAGATCCGTCAGGTGTTGACTAATATTGTTTTAAATGCTGTGGAAGCGATGAAGGGGAAAGGGGAGTTGAAGGTTGAAGGTTCGAATCTTTCCGTCGATACGGACTCTCCGCTCCCCCTGACTCCCGGGCCTTATATTGCTGTACGTATCAGTGACAACGGGGAGGGGATCCCTTCTCATTATATCAAAAAAATATTCGACCCCTTTTTCACCACAAAGAAGAACGGAAGCGGATTGGGGTTGGCCACGGGCTATTCAGTCGTGAGACAGCATGGTGGAGACATTCAGGCCGAGTCTGTTTTGGGGGAAGGAACAGCGGTCACAGTTTATCTGCCTGCCTCCTTCGGGCCGGTTGAAAAAAAGAATACGGATCAAGAGGAACTATTCTGTGGCCGGGGAAGAGCCTTGGTGCTTGATGACGAAGAATTTGTGCGTGAAGTGACGGCAGAAATGCTTCAGAACTTTGGCTTTGTGGTCGATGAAGCTGAAGAGGGAGGGCGTGCGCTCCGCATGATCAAAGCCGCTGCGGAAAAGGCTGACTCCTATTCATTGATCATTGCCGATTTGACTATTCCTTCAGGCCGGGGAGGGAAGGAAATCATCGATGAGATTCGTGTTGTGGATCCGGATGTCGCTGTTGTGGTTTCCACAGGGTATTCCGATGACCCCGTTTTAAATCATCCTCAAAATTACGGTTTTTCGGCAGGTCTGCATAAACCCTTTACGACAGAAGAGCTTAGCCGTGTCCTTAAAGCGGTTTTTCTTCAAGAGGATGGATCGTGATTTTTCAGACGATTATGAAAGTGGGGACTGTCTCCCCAGGCATCATAATGGACTTCTTCGCCTAAGGCCCTGACGGTTTTTTCAAGATTTTGGCGTTGCACAAAGGCATTTTCATCCATTCCCGGTTTATTTTGATAAAGTTGATATCCCGTCCGGTAAGCTAAATCCGTGACATTAGGCATAATAATATTAGCTCCGGCCCGTAAGCCCATTTCACGCCCTGTGGGCGAGAGGGCCTGAAGGGCGGTGGTCGCGGCGATGTTGATATCCTTCATGACGATCCTCACGGCGGCGATCATCTTCAATCCCAAAGAGAGCTGTCTGACAGGATCAAAACCTGCGGTTTCGGAGAATAGAGGAGTCTGGTTATGAGGGATATAAGGCCCCATACCCACCATATCGGCGTCAGCCTCTTTGAGAAAAAGGACATCTCCGGCCATATCATCGATTGTCTGTCCCGGAACGCCGATGAGAAATCCTGTGCCGACCTGATATCCGCTATCACGCAATGAATGAAGGCATTGCTTCCTCTTTTCCCAGGAATGCCCCGCCGGGTGAATTTTGGAATAAAGCGCAGGGTTCGAAGTCTCTATTCGGAGCAAGTAGCGATGTGCTCCTGCTTCAAACCAGCGTTTGTAGGTTTCCAAACTTTGCTCTCCAACAGAAAGGGTAATGCCCAGCCGTCCTTGAGAAAGGTCCTTGATCTTTATAAGCAACCGCTCTATTTTATCCACAAAGGCCGCATCGCTGCGTTCCCCTGATTGAAGGACGAGGGAGCCGTAGTGATTATCATGACACCACCGGGCTTCGCGGAGGATCTCTTCATCCGTCAATTCATACCGTGTCACGTTTGAGTTGCTTTTACGTATTCCGCAATAGTAGCAATCCTTTGTACAAATATTTGAAAATTCGATGATTCCGCGAAAATAGACAATACGTCCGACTTCACGTGATTTGATGTGATACGCATAACGGAAAAGGTCCTGCTCTTCTTTCGGTGTAAGGGGAGATAAAATTCTTTTCAGATCAGACAGTTGAGGCTCATGTTCAAGTCTTTTTAATACACTAAGAAAAGAATTTCCCATAACCGCCTTCCCTTTTTTCAACCATAGCGTCAGGCAGAAGAAAAATCAAGAAATATATTATAGCCAAGCTAACAATATAGGATCTTTCTCTGTAATTGACGCCTCTTTCCTTCTATGATACTCTCGGAATGTATGAAAAGGAGGTCATGATGATCGTCAAAGGATATCAGGATGTCCCTGAACAGAAAGTTGAAACGGAAGGAGCAGCGAAAGCCTGGATCCGCTGGCTTGTTTCCGATAAAGAAGGAGCTCCTTGTTTTGCAATGCGGCAGTTCCGCCTTGAACAGGGAGGGCATACGCCGTTTCACAGCCATGAATGGGAGCATGAGATGTATGTCCTTCAAGGTGAAGGCAAAGTTGTCTCTTCAGAAGGAGAACAACCCTTATCCCCGGGAGTCTTTATGTTTATTCCCCCCGGTGAATGGCATCAATTCAAAAATACAGGCAAAAGTGAACTTCAATTTTTGTGCATGATCCCTTTGCCCGGCAGGTGTTCAGCCGAAAACAGCAAATCTCAAAAAAAGAAAAAGAATTCATGCTGATCTGCGGAAAGAATACCGTTACGGAGACATTACGCCTGTCTCCTCATCTGATCAGAAAAATATACCTTATACCGGGGAAAGAAAGCGATATTCCTGCCGCCTTTCAGGATAAAGTTGAATTTCGCCGAAAGGATTATTTCGAAGCACAGTTTAAAAGGGGGCATCATCAGGGTTTTGCTGCCGAAATTGCATCTCCCGTTTTGCAGGATACCGGTTATCTGCATGAGATCATGGGACCTTCCGCGTTCTTCCTTCTTTTAGACGGAATTCAGGACCCTATGAATCTGGGGAGTATTTTACGGACCGCATACGGATTAAAGGTGGATGCTGTTGTTTTGACAGCCCACGGGGCTGCTCCTTTGACGCCAGCTGTTTTCTCCGCTTCATCGGGCTATGCTGCGGCGATCCCTCTGGTCATCATGAAAAACCCTGCTCATCATATCAAAGAATTGAAAAAAGAAGGCCTTTGGGTTGTTTCAGCCCACATGAAGGGAGAAGCCGAATTGGGAAGAGACAAAATGGCATTGCCGTTTCCTCTTCTTCTTTGTATGGGCAGTGAAGGAAGCGGCATCAGGCATACCTTTATCAAAGAATCTGATTTTTCACTCAGGATTCCTCAAAGGGAGGGGTTTGATTCTTATAATGTCAGTGTTGCTGCGGCCCTTTTGATGTGGGAGCTGAGCCGCCTACGATAAGCCGTAACGCTTAATTTTATTATAGAGGGTGCTTCTGGCGATTCCCAGAATACGGGCCGCTTCTTTTTTGTTTCCGCGGGTGGTCTTTAATGCTTTCCGGATCGCTTCTTTTTCATGTTCTTCGAGAGCCCTTAGCGGGGAGTCCGCTCTCTTTACACGGGGGGAGTGAGATTGCGTTTTATTTTTGATACTTTCCGGAATAAGGTCATCGGTGATCAAATGTTTCTTTGTCAATATAACAAAGGATTCAATGAGGTTTTTTAATTCACGGACATTCCCCGGCCAGAAATACTCTGTCAGGATGTCTTTGACTTTATGAGAAAACCCTTCGACTTCTTTTGCATATTTTTGTTTAAAAATATGCAAAAAGTGCTCGGAGAGGAGAAGGATATCTTCAGGGCGTTGCCGCAGAGGAGGAAGAGTCACCGAAATCACATTCAGCCGGTAATAGAGATCATCTCTGAAAAGCCCCCGGCTCATGAGTTCTTCAAGCGGCTGATTTGTGGCAGAGATCACCCGGACATCAGCCTGCCGTTTCTGATGGCCTCCCAGCCGTTCGACTGCTTTTTCCTGCAGCACCCGTAGGACTTTGGCCTGAAGGGAAAGGGCCATGTCGCCGATTTCGTCCAACAGAAGTGTTCCATTGTGGGCATATTCAAATTTTCCTTCTTTCGAGGTTGCTGCCCCGGAAAAAGCGCCTTTTTCATACCCGAACAGCTCTGATTCAAGAAGTGTTTCGGGTAAAGCGGCACAATTAATCGTAACCATTTTTTCGTTTTTCCGTCGACTTAACCGGTGAATAAGCCCGGCTATGATTTCTTTTCCCGTTCCGGTCTCCCCGCGAAGAAGCACAGAGGCATCGGTGGGAGCCACTTGCCTGACAAGTTCATATACGGCTTCCATTTTTGGCGAAGCGGAAAGGAATTCCCCGTCCCGGATAAGAGGTGAGGAGGGGGGATTCAGTGAGGACAAGGAGTCGTGGGGAAAAAGTGTTGTCAGCAGTTCCTCAGCAGAAAAGGGTTTTTTGATAATCTTAAGAGAAGATCGGCGGGAAACGGTTTTTAAAGCCTCCTGAGGAAAAGGGGAGAGGATAAGAGGAGACAGGAGGGGGTAATGCTTGTGGCACCATTGGAGAACGGTTTCCAGTTTTTCCATACCAAAATTAAGATCGATGATGATATGTCTGATTTCACGGGGTGGGGGCGAGGGGTCGGAAAGCGTATAAAGCGGGAGAAGAAGGGCTCCTTCTCTTTCCAGAAGGGGCCGGAGAAAGAGGTTGTCGTTTTCATTTCGGGTTATGAGGAGAATCGTTTTTGCAGGGTCAGGCATCGTTGTGTTCACCTCCATAGGGGAGAGATGGCTGGCTCTCTTCACGAAGTGGCAGCAAAGCTGTTACCCGGCTTATTTCTCCAGGCCGGCTTTTTATATTCAGGGAGCCTAAGTGATGTGCAAAGATATGGGCGGCCAGGGATAATCCCATCTCTGAAGGTCTTTCCCGTGAAGGGAACAAGGGGTCGAAGAGAGAATATAACTCGTCACGGAAAAGGCCTCCTCCCTCATAAGAAACAGAACAAGAAAAGAAATCTTTATCTGAAGAAGTCTCAATAAGGAGCTGCCCGCCCTCAGGACTCTCTTCGATAGCAAAATCGAGCATTTGACTGAAAGCCTGTTCGATGCTTTCGGAGTTACCGAAGATATTTCTCTCCTTTGATGTCATATTCCAATCCAGCCGGAGAGATTTCTCTTCCACTTTGAATTGGCGGCCCCGGATGACACGGCGCAGCACCTTGTCCGGGGGAAAACGCCGAAAGACATGGGGATTGGAAATAAAAGTAAGGGCGAGATCACTCAGAGTCTTTTCTGTTTTTCGCAGGTCTTTTTCAATGATTTCCATCTGTCGGGCCGATGTCGCAGCAATATCACGGGGAAGAAGGTCCAGAAAAAGGCGAAAACGCGTCAGCGAATCATTGATTTCAGCGTTAAGAAGATTAACCAGATGGCCTGTGGATTGCAAGTTATCCACCAAAAGACGCCGGGTGCGATAAATATCAGTCACATCCCTGATAAAGACATAAATTAATTCTTCGGTCTGATCAGGCTCGATGATCAAATGAAGCATAGAGTGACCATGCTCCAGGATTTTACTTTCCGTGTAAGAAGCTTCATTCGAAGTCGAGAAGGGCCGGCTTCCGTCAGAGAGAGTCAGACGGGAAATATTTTTTTGCTCAGGAGAAAGGCCCAGGAGAGATTTTCCCTTTTCATTGGAAAAAAGAAGTGAACCGTTACAGGTGAGTATAAGGACTCCCTGAGAAATATGGTCGAGGAGATGGATAAGACGCGTATACTCTTTTTGCATTGAGCGCATGATTTTTTGAATATTCTCTTTTGAGAGGTGATCGAATTTCTCATCAATGAAGAGAGAGAATTTCCCTTTATCCATACTTTTTATTATACGGAAGAGCCTTAAAGTGTCAATTGAAAGTCCGCCTCCGGGCAAAGCCTGCAACATGTTTTTTTTGACAGGAGCCATGAAACATATTGACAAAAAAAAGGGGGTATGTTAATATCCCCCCGTCGTGAGAAAGCGGGTGTAGCTCAGTTGGTAGAGCACTACGTTGCCAACGTAGATGTCGCCGGTCCGAGTCCGGTCACCCGCTTTTTTTTTATTATGATGGCAACGTAGCCAAGTGGTAAGGCAGTGGTCTGCAAAACCACTATTCACCGGTTCGAATCCGGTCGTTGCCTTTGCCTGGGTGGCGGAAGTGGTAGACGCATCGGACTTAAAATCCGGTGGCAATTCTTTGCCGTGTCGGTTCGAGTCCGACCCTAGGCATTTTTTTCTTGAGGGCTCTTTTCACGAGAGATTTTGACCTTTTTAATTTTCGCAGGCGAAGCGTCAATAACGGTAAACCGATATCCGTTTGAAATCCGAGATTCTCCGGGCCGAGGGATTTTTTTGAAGGTTTTAAGAAGATATCCGGCTATGGTGTTGATATCGGGAGCGTCGATGATGATGCCGAAATCAATACGGAGCTGTTCCAAAGATGTCTTGCCGCTGACCACCATTTCTATGTTTTTCTGAAAGGGAGCCGAAAGGATATTCTCGCGTTCCCCCAATATTTCATCGACGATCTCTTCCAATGTCAGAACACCGGAAATAGAGCCATATTCGTCCACGACAATGAGGAGAGCTTCTTCTTCAAAAAAAGGAACGGCATCAATCAAGGGAATGATCTCCGGAATAAAGACAATGTCACGCATGACTTCGGAGACAGGTAGCTCATTGCTGTCGATGTTGACCAGATCTCCGGGGACTGTGTAGCCGATGAGATGGGTATGTTTCCCGTGAAAAAGGAGAAGGAACTCATCCTGCGAAGACAAAAAACGTTTTTTAATCTCTCCGACAGAGGTGTCCCCCGGCAGGGCGGATGTCTCGTTGATGGGGATGACCGCCTGATGTATCCGTTTTTCTTTAAACGAAAAGATCCGTTCGATAAGGGTCGGGTCTAATTCAGGAATGATCTCTGCCATTTGAGAAGAGCTGATGACTGTGAAAAGTTCTTTTCGGCTGATGCTTTCGAGATGATTGGCTGTCTCAATATTCAGCAATGTATAGATTCCTTTAAGCATGAATTTTAAAAGAATGCTCAAGGGGAAAAACAACATGCGAAAGAAAGCGAGAAAGGGATAGAAGTGGTATGCGAAATAATGGGCTCTTTGACGCATGATGTTTTTCGGGATGATTTCTCCGAAAAGGACCATGACCGCCGTTCCCGCTACAGAACTGATCAGTGTTCCGTAGCGCGGATAGAATTTTAGCATCAGAAGTGTCAAAAGAGAAGAGAAGACAAAATTGCTGATATTATTGCCCACCAATATCGTAGTGTAAAAGCCTTCGATGTCTGCAAGGAGCGCTTTAATGGCGATGCCTCTTTTAGACCCCGTATAAGCCAGCGTGTTGATTTTAAACTTGTTCAGAGAGAGAAAGGCATTCTCTGTTCCGGAAAAGAAGGCGCTGAGAAAGACCATGCCTATGACAGTCAGCAGGAGAGTCAGTGTTTCTGTCATGCCTCTCCTTTTTTGCGGATGATCTTGATCGTATTGATTTTGTTTTTGGCAGAATCCACGATGATGAATTTTGCTTCGGAGGTGCTGAGAACAGTTCCCTTTTTTGGAATGTCACCGGCGAGATGTTCAATATATCCTCCAATGGTCTTTGCTTCGCTGTCATCCAGCTTTAATCCGAGAATGCGGTTGATTTGAGGAACAGGGGTAGCCGAATGGACGATAATACTGTTCTTTGATATCTTTTCATGAGAGATATCCGGATTAAGCGATGTGACGTTTTGAAGAATATAATGCATAATATCGTCATAAGTCATGCTTCCGGTCACGGTGCCGTATTCATCGACAATAAGAGCGACCGGAGTCTCTTTCAGAGCATGGATCACATCCTTGACTTTTTTTAAGGCGGGAACAAAAAGAGGGGGAAGAAGATCCGGTTTACGGTCCGGCTTTTGCATCAAAAGGGCTTTAGGTGTCAAAATACCACGGATATGGTCATAATCTCCGTTGAAGACCACAAGATAACCCGATTTTGTCCGGATAAAACGCCCCTGAATTTCTTCAACAGTCATCCCGTCGGGAATAAAAAGGGCATGGTCAATATTGTTCATGACATTCTTAAGGGAAAAGAGCTGAATATTGAGCATATTGACTAAAATCGTTTCTTCTACAGGGTCCAGAATAGCTGCATTTCCCTTTTTCAATACGGTAATGACTTCGCTTTTTTTTAAATGCTCTTCCCGGCCGGGGATCAGCCGAAGAGCCGTTTGGATCAGCGGCTGCGTGACGGCTTCGGCTAAAAGGACGAAGGGCTTGAGAAAGAAGATGAAGAAGGGAAGAATCGCACAGGACAGGCCTGAGTAAGCGCGGTTAAAGCGGGCGGCAAAGGTTTTCGGGATGATTTCTCCGAAGATGAGAATAGCTCCTGTGCCGAAAAGAATGGCGTAGGGGATACCGGACGGCCCGAGTTTTGTGTAAAACGCTTTGGTTATGAGGGCTGCGGCAATGACATTGACAAGAAGATTTCCCAAAAGAATAGATGTCAGCAGTCGGCCGGGATTTTTTCTTAAAGTATGGAGTTTTTGCGCCAGTTTATTTTTAGTGAGGCTTTTGATCTCAGCATCAGAGAAAGAAAATATGGCTGTTTCAGACCCCGAAAAAAGGCCGGAAAGAATTAAGAGAATAATGAAAATGAAAATGGATGGCCCCATATGTCTTCATGCTAATGAGGCAAGGGCTCTTTGTCAAGAAAGAAACCTTTTTATTGAATCTTTTCCCTCCCGTGATATAATGAAATTGTTCAAAAAGCGGCTGTTTCATCTAACGGAAAGGGGGATCATGGAAAGCTATCAGGCGGAGCATTCAAAGATCAATGAGCATATTTCAAAAATTACCGTAAAGGGCTTTCTGGACGCTCATACGGCGTCTCAGTTTGAAGAGTTGTTGAAGTCTCTTATCGATGAAGGACATGTCTGTCTCATTGTCGATATGAAAGAGTTAAGTTATATCTCTTCTACAGGATTAGGCGTCTTTATGGGTTATATTGAAGATATCCGCGAAAAAGGAGGGGATATCAAGTTTGTCCGCGTACCCGACAAGATCTATAAGATATTTGCTATTTTGGGCTTTACGGCGATCTATGAGATCTTCAATGAAGAGGGAGAGGCGATTGAAAAATTCTAAGCTCTTCTTTATCAGTTTCCCGGCCCGGAAACGGTATCTGCAAATCGCCCGAGAATTCGTCCGGACGATCTGCGCCCTTCACGGGCTGGATGATGAAGTTGCGGAGGACTTTGTCTATATCGTCGGAGAAGGAGCCTCAAATGTGGTGAAACATGCTTATCCCGACCTTGAGGCAGAGAATGCGGTGGTCGAGATCAGTTTAAAGGTGGAGCCTCATCTTCTGACCATGGCCATAAGAGATTACGGGCGGGGTTTTGATGAAAAGAAGTATCACAAACTTGACTTTGAGGATATTAAAAGCAAAGTCAAAAACAGGCATAAAGGAGGCCTTGGCCTTTTTATGATCGACCGCCTGGCCGATACTCTGACGATATCCATCGATCCCTATCATAAAAACGAACTGATTATCGTTAAAAAGATTTAGGATGTTATGCAGGCCGTAAACACGATCAGCTCTTTTCTTATTTTCATGCTGAGCCTTTATATTTACAGAAACAAGAAGACGAATATCAATACGATTACGGCTATTATGCTTTTTACGTTGGGTCTGGCTCCTTTTTCATGGATCATTTCGGAAAAAATTGATATTTTTCAAAACTTTTTTGAAATCTGGATTTTATTCTTCCCTTTTTTGTTTCTCTTTACGATTATTTATCCCTATGAAATGGAGAATACAAAGCGTTACAAAGGTTTAAAATATATCATTTTCATTCCTTATTTTCTTTATTTTCTGGCTCTTTTTATTATCAAGCTTTTCGAAAGTGTTCTTCTTCCCCAGTTCTTCACGGAAGGGCTGCTGGGACGGGGCCTGTCTCATCTTATTTCGTCTGTTTATAATATATTCCTTCTTGTCCTCAACGGCGCTTATCTGGTGTTTTCCTTTCGTATGCTTCACCGCAAAAAAAAGATCTTCGATAACCAGCTCTTAAGCAAGCAGGTCAGTTATATTCTCACGGGAATAAAGGCCTTTGCTTTTGTCTTTGTTATTGACCTGCTGTCTGCTCATTTGCACCTGTTTCCTTCTCTCTTTACCATGGAGAGGATCCGGCTGATGTACACGCTGGCGATTATTCTGAATGCATTTTTATTGGCTTTTTCCATGGCCAAATATAAGTTTCTCAATATTGAAGTCAAAGAACGTAGCCTTCTTTATCTCTTTTTCCGTGCTTTTTTTATCTTAGCCTACGCTTTTCCCTTTACTCTTATTCTGATCAAGATGAAAGAGAGCCATGAGATCGTAATTTTCGGCATTATTTTTGTCAGTTTTCTTATTTACAACTATTATCATAAGCTTGTGACATGGCTCATGAATTATTTCTTCGTCAAAGATGAAATGAATTATGAGGACATCATTGGAAATTTTTTCGTTCATGTTTCAGGTCTCAACTCATTCGGAGAGATCAGGAATATGGTGATTCATGAATTGAAGAATCTGCTGAATATACAGGAAGCCGATTTAATTATGAGCGACGACGCCGCTGAGAAGTATTTTACAAAGCGTTACCTGACTTTTCTGGACATGAGCTATCGGTACAGGCAGGCATACAGATGGGCAACTTTTTTCTTTCCTGTTTTTTTCGAAAAACGGTTTTACGGTTTTCTGATTGTGGGTAACAAACGCGCAAAGACCCGTTTCAAACACAAGGAGATGCAATTGATCGCTTCAGTGGCCAATCAAATTGCCATGATGTTGCATACTGTGGATGCCAGCCGGGAGCTGTCGGAAAAAAAGATCATTGAAAAAGAGATCAATTTAGCGCGAAAGATTCAGTTTTCCCTTCTTCCCCCCAGAGATATGCCCCATAAGGACCTTCATATCCGATGGCGGTATAATCCGACGACCAAAGTCGGGGGTGACTACTGTGATGTGATCTTCAAAAACGGAGGGGATCAAGCCCTTTTTGTCATTGCTGATGTGAGCGGCAAGGGAATTAACGGTGCCATGTATATGAGTATGGTCCGGACACTTTTGCATATGGGGATGTCCTATTTCAATCTCAGGGATATCATTCTCTATATGAATGATTACATCAAAAACAAACTCCCGGCGCAGATTTTTGTTACCATGGCTTTAGTCTATTATGACAGCCGTGACCAGCGAGCCGATTATATTCATTTAGGCCACAATTATCCTCTGATTTACCGCAAGAAAAGTCAGGAGCTCTCCTTTTTGGAAGAGGAAGGAATGGGGCTGGGATTGGTGGACAATGAAGCCTTTGAAAAAAAATTACGATATCATTCTTTCAAATTAGATCCCGGGGATTTCATATTTTTGTATACAGACGGGGTAACAGAAGCGCTGAACCGGGACGGCCTTTTATATGGGGAACCCCGTCTGATGAATGTGATCAAAAACAATATCGAAGGGGGCTGTGACCGGATCATTAACAAGATCACAGCAGACCTTTATGATTTCAGAGGCACATACGAACAAAGTGACGATATTGCCATGGTCATATTTCAACGGAAGGAAAATGAGAATGCATGAAACGATGAAAGAGATCAATGAGCAGGCCCATGTCCGTGAGGGGCTTCATATTTTTATGGAGGAGTTTTCCCGTAAATATGGTTTAAAATCCTGTTCTCTCTTCAACAGCAGTGATAACGCGGTCTTTTACTCAAAAAATGTATCCGGCCCGTTACCCTATGAATTGATTCTGAGAAAAAACGGCCTTGAAGATGTGCGGCTGTTCCTGGATAAGGACCCGGCCTCGCTCTTCTCTTCTCCGGAATCCCAGACAGACCTTCAATTTCTGAAATCCGTCGTTTTAAATCATCTTTTATACCGATCTGTTCTACGGATTTCCAAAAGCCGGATGCAAAAAAAGAAAGAAGTCGAAACGCTGATGGAGATCTCCCGTGAATTGATATCGCTTCACAATGAGGGCAATATCCTTAATGCCCTCATCTTTGCCATCATGGGACAGGTCATGGTCACCAAAACGGCCATTTACCTCAATGAAGAAAACCGTTTCCCCTTAAAGATTGCCAGGGGATTTAAAAAACTTCCTCATGAGCTGAGTATGGTGAAGACATTAAAAAATATTCTGGATTTAAATGAGCGTCGTGAATTCCTGATGAACCCTGACATGAATGAGATCTATCAGGCGGGCGGTGCCCTTATCGTTCCTATGCAATACCAGAGCTCGATCACAGGCTATATTGTCCTGGGGTATAAAACCGACGGCCTGACCATTCCCCGGACAGAGTATGATTTCCTTTTTTCACTTGCCGCTAATGTCGCTTTTGCCCTGGAGAACTCAAAACTGATCCGTGAATCGATTGAGAAAAAGCGGATGGAAAGTGAGCTTAGCCTGGCCCGGGAGATTCAAAAAAATCTTCTACCCAAAGATCTGCCTCAAATCCGGGGATGGGAGATCTGGGGGACCAATATCCCCAGCCGTGAAGTCGGCGGAGATTATTACTTTGTCCGCAGGGTGAAAAACAAGATCTATATTGCTGTTGCCGACGTCACCGGGAAAAGCGTTCCGGCGGCCCTTCTTGTTTCAACTCTTCATGCTGCTTTGTTCGTTCTTTCTGATCTGGAAATGACATTGCCGGATCTTGTCAGTGACGTGAATAATTTGATCTGCTCCAGCACCGATCCGGAACAGTTTATCACGTTTTTTATTATGGAGTTGGATACCGCCAGTGAGATGATGACCTATATCAATGCCGGGCATAATCCGCCCTATTTGATCACATCATCAGGGCAGCTCTTCGAATTGGAAAAAGGAGGGCTCCTTTTGGGGGTCAAGCCCCATATTGATTACGAGAGCGGCTCTTTTGCTTTTGATGAATTTGAATCGCTTCTCTTATTCACCGATGGGGTGACAGAAACGATGAATGCTTCCGATGAGGAGTACGGGGAAGGACGACTGAAAGATAATATTCACGCTATGAAAAAGGCCTCGGCTGCAAAATGGGGAGAATCCCTTTTAGATGAAGTCCGGCAATTCAAAAATTCCTCGGTACCGCAAGATGATATTACGGTGGTCGTTGTGAAAAAAGGGGATTCGCCTTGAGAGTCCGGGTCAATGAGATATGGAAAGAAGTGGCGGCGGGGACATCATTGTTCCGCTTAAAAGAGGGGTTGTTTCCAACGGCCGATGTTTTTATCCTCAATTCGTTTCCCGTACAAAAAGACCTGGCCTTGCAGGAAGGAGATGAAGTCGTCTTGATTGAACGGGGGAAGCGCTATTCTTCCGATGAATTGAACCGCCTCCTTTCAGCCCGGCATTCTCCGGGTGTTCAGGAAAAAATCTCTCAGGCCGTTGTCGGTATTGCCGGGTTGGGAGGGTTAGGTTCGACAGCTGCTCTGGCTTTGGCGCGGCTGGGTATCGGGGCTCTTGTGATAGCTGATTTTGATGTCGTTGAACCCTCTAACATCAACAGGCAGCAGTATTTTTTACGTCATATCGGACAATATAAAACTGAAGCATTGAAGGAAATGATTGCCGATATTCATCCGGGTGTCATTGTCCGAAGTCATATATTGAAGCTGACTCCGGAGACAATCCCCTCTGTTTTTGATGATGTCCCCGTTATTGTTGAAGCCCTTGACTCAGCCGATCAGAAGGAAATGCTGATTCGAACGGTTTTAGGGGCCTGGGAGAAGACATCTATCATATCAGGTACGGGTATGGCCGGATACGGCCCTGCAAACGCCATAGAGACCGTATATGAAGGGCGCCTTGTCCTTTGCGGCGATCAGACGAGCGAAGCACGCCAAGGTTGGGGGCTTATGGCACCCCGTGTGGGTGTATGCGCTCATCATCAGGCGAATGCTGTTTTAAGGCTGATTATGGGGCTGGATCAATAATGAAAGCGCCGTATGACTCCCGGAGGCAGCCCGGCATCGATCAGGTAATAGAGATTTGAGAGAAGGCGAAACAGGGTCATGTCATTGATCCGGTTGCCCTTTTCTGTCAGATTCCAGCGCGGAGCAAGGATTCCGGCTTTTTCTTCGATCAGGGGATATTCAAAATTTCCGTCAAAGGAGATATCGATAACAACGGTTCCGGGCCGGATATGGGATGACGGTATCACAAAATCCCCCGGTACAGCTGAGATAATAACATCGGAATTTTCACAAAGGGAGAGGACTTCTTTGAAGGGGGTATGACGATGGCATACCCGGACGGAGCCGTTTTCATTTAAAAGCATTAAAGCCAATGAACGCCCTACAGCCAGCGAATCGTTAATAATCGTGAAACGTTTTCCGGTAATGAAGAACGGGTTGTTCTGAAAACTGAGAGGATAGCGTCCCTCTTTAATTTTGATCTCTTCATAGAGATGGGCATATCGTTTGAAGATATAAAGAATACCCTTGGCGGTCGGGGGGATGATCAATTTTTTCAGTTTCAACAGATCTTTGAATTGCTCAAACTGCACCAGATATCCCAGATGAGAATGGTGAAGGCCCTCCACATCTTTGGCGGGGTCCACAAGATTCATAAAGCGCGTGTCTTTTGTTTTAAAGGGAGTCGGATACATCACCATGATGCCGTGGATCTCCTCATTTTTATTAAGGTCATGAAGAATTTTTTCAAGCTGATGGCTGTCGGCACAGAAAAAAGACTGGAGATCGGCTTTTTGAGAATGGCAAAAGCGTTGTATGCCACGAAGATAAGAAAGTGACCCGGGATCCTCACCGGCCATGATCACAGCAAGTGTCGGAGATATTCCCAAACGGGCATAGGCGTCCTGTCTTTTTCTAAATTCCGGAATGTCAAAATCTTTGATCAGGCGGGCGACATCGATGATTTTAGCGCTGTTCACGACTTTTCTCCCTTTGAAGAGGAATGTCCATATCCCTGAGTAAATGCCCGGTGTAAACGAAAAAATCTCCCCGGGGAGTTTTGATGAATGTGGCAGGGAGGGGAGACCCGATGATTCCAAAAGGATAAGCTTCGTCGTTGATGTGCAGAGAATGGTCTCCGGTCAACGGAAGAGAGGTCCTGTTATGGCTGTAATCAATGGTTCTTAGCAGAGAATACTTTTCCGGAGGGATCGGATAGTCTTCGCCTGAAGAGTGGATGACGACACGGTCATTGCTGTTGAGTCCGGAGAAAGGATTTGGGGGGATCTTCTGATAGCGGCCCTCTGTAAAGAGATGGAAAAGAAAGAGAGCCAGCGCGATTCCCCCCATAAGAAGTAAGACATAGAAGGGGTTTTTCTTAAAGGTAAAATCAATCCCCATGGTCAAGGCATCATCAGTGTTATTGCCAGGCCGGAATTTGTTTCTCTGATGTCCAAAGCGCCGCCATGTGCTTTTGCGATCTGAGCTGTTATATCAAAAAAGACACTGAAGCGGTCTGTTTGATGTTCCATGGTTCCCCGGACAGCAGTTGCCTGATATTCCGAAAGCGTTGTCAGGAGGAAAAACTGGCCGTTTTTATCTGCTGATTGAACTGTCAGCCGGGCTTTATCTCCTGCCGCCTGAGCCACAAACAAAAAGAGGTTAAAAAAGGCCAGACTCATAAGAGTTTTGTCAAACTGCAGAGTGGGAGCATGTTTTAAATCGGCTTGAACACTGCAGCGTTTCTCCCGAAGGTCCTGTTTGACTAAGTCGAAACTTTTTTTAATATAGTCAATGATCTCTCCCTCTTCGATGTCAGGTGCAGTCTCTTTTCTGTAAAGGAGGATATCCCTGACAAGAAAATTGAGAGAAGTCAGTTCTTTACGCATATGAAGAAGCATTCTTTTTTCATTATCATCAAAGACCAACGGTAAAAGTGTTTTGATAAGTTTTCCGGTTCTGGAGAGAGAAGCGGCCATAGGAGCTGTTATAAATTCAGCTGCCGTGGAATCCGCCGTTTCTTCAGTTTTTTCCTGTAAGATGTAGTTTTCTTTCGTCAGCCGGTTGATCTCTGTTTCATAGCGTTTGATTGTCGATTCGGCTTCATGAAGGGCCATGGCTTTTTCATTGTTGAGTCCGCTCACGTCGGTCAGGGAGAAAAGAAGATCATATTGCCCCTGATCGCTCAAAAGCAACGCGGTCGCTGAAAAGATAAAGGACCTGTCGTTGATAGACGCCTGGAAAGAGTGGCTTTTTCCCTCCCGGGCCGCCGTCTCTATCGGATCGGTATTGATCCCGGATTGGATCAAAAAATCAAGCATATTGAGGCCCTCTTCCTCGACAAGGAGCAGCGACCGGGCTGCATCGTTGACTTTTTTGATCCTGCCGTCTTGTGTGGCCCAGATAAAGCCGACAGGGGATCTGTTAAATCCCTTTTCCGTATAGACTTTATTCCGGATAGCGTCTATACGGTCATGATGTAAGACAAGGACCTGTTTGAACAATTTCACGAAAATATCGAAGGTATCCAGTTTAATATGAGAAAGCTGGGATTTTGGAAGGAGTAGAATGGCATTTTCATGTAGAGGATAGACGATATAAGCATGAATCGACGTATCCTCTTCATTAATGACAGAGGAAAGGTCGAATTCATCAAGCAGTGATTTTTCTTCCATGGAGAAAAGTTTTTCTAAATTGGGAGTCGAAGGAATCGTTGACAAGTCCAATCCGCGAAAATACAAAACCTGTTGGGAATCTTTGACGAAAAGGTGAAAACTTTCCATAAGGAGTTCGTTAACCAGAAATGAAAGAAAAAACTGATATTGTTTAGAGGGGGTCTGCTCACGGGTTATGGTGTGAAGAGTCTGGCAGAAAGAGAGGATCTTCTTTTTCTCCACGGAAGCTTCAGCGTAATCCTTTTGGGTGGAATCCAAAAAGAAGTTGATTCCTTCTTTAACATTTTTCAAAGGATCATTCCCCTTGATCTCAAACCTCAGGTCGGAATTGCCTTTCTGGATCTGTTCGAAGAATGATGTCAGCGAGGGGATATCTATGCGCCGTGTATTTCTGATAATCAGCCCCACAGCCAAAAGGCCTAAAAGCAAGAGGCCTCCCTGGATAATCCATAAAGGATAGAGAAGCGGCCGGGCCAGCTGGCTGAGAACGATGCTGTATCCTGTTTCGTCCAAAGGGAGGGTACCGTAAACCATATCGGGGTTCTGTGACAGTTCACGGATGATCGGCTCGGGATTCCGGACAATGGCGGTGCGGGGTTGATAACGGGTCTCGACAAAAGACTTAAGGTCGATTCCGGTCTCAATCCGGGCTCCCCGGGGAAGAGAACGGGAAAGAACGAAGTCATCGGTCCGTTCTCCTGCTTTATTGACCGGAACTCCGGAGGCGTCAATATACTCTAACCAAAGAAACTGAGACAGATTGCCTTCAAGAATACCGGAGATCTCGTCGGCATCAGTGCGGGCGCTCAAGGATTGGGCTAAACTGTCAACGGCATTCTCTTTAGCGACTAATCCGTTAAAAATGGCTTCATATTGACGGACAAGGGCTTGATTAACCTCCTGGCGGGCCTGATTCTTCCATTGATTGATTAAAAGAGGCTTTATTCTTTTTTCCGAATAAAAAAGCGCACAGCCGGCTATAGCCACAATAAAGACGATTTTAAGATATTTCATCCTTCCCCCTTAATGACATCAGATTATATACGATTATAAACATTCCGGGCAAAAATTCAAGGAAATAAGGGAGAAAAGGTTAAATAAAGCAGTCAGAATCAAATTTTACCTAAAAGCAAAGCGCGAATATCCGGATTTTTGCCTTTTCCCAAAGCGTAGACCGCTTTTCTGAGTATTTTTGCCAGTGTTGTATCGGGAATATCTTTGAAGAGTTCTTCAGGAATCGTTTGCCCCACAGTAATGGATATACTTTGGGATTTTTTTTTGAAAATCTCTCTGGGGAGCATCAAAGCAGCCAATTTCTTATGAATCACAGTGGAAACATAGTAGATAAGAGAGTTTTTAGCATGTACGAACATGGGAACGATGGGGCAATGGAACCGCTTGGCAAAAAAGAAGGCCCCGGCCATCCACTTGGGGTCTTTCAGGCCGTCAGGCCTGAGACGGGACACGCCTCCGGCAGGGAAAAAGAGGACACAGCCGTTGTTCTTTAGTGTCCTCGAGATTTCACGGACTGTTGAAATGGGAATCTCATCAGATTTTTTACTGTAGGGGACAAAGATCCCCTTCAGATTATCGACGTTCATTAAAAGCTCGTTGACGATGATTTTTACATCATCACGGACTTCATGGATTACTTTGATCAGTGCAAGGCCGTCCAGCCCCCCCAACGGGTGATTTGCAATACCGATGAAGGCCCCCCGGCGGGGGATATTGACCAGTTCTTTTTTCTTTACAAAAACATGAAAGTCGATGTCTGAAAAAAAGGCTTCGATAAAGTCGATATTCTGAAAATGCCGGAATTTTGTAAGGACATCATTGATATCGCGGATCTTTAAAAAGCGTTCCAGGAAACGGAAAAGCGCGTCTCTGATCCGGCCCGGAAGAGAAGCATAAAGTTTTGGTATGGCCTGACGTGCCAGATTATGTATATCGATAAATTTTTGTTTCAAAGGGATTCTCTTCATGGGTCCTTCTTATTTTAATAATATTATGTTTCATTTCAGGGGAAAAGTCAAGGCCGATAAAAGTGAGTCTTGAATATTGTTCAATATATGGTATGCTATGGAAATAGGAGGTTTATGGCTTTAAACGGCAATCTCAAAGACTTCAGGCTTGAAGATATTTTTCAGTTTCTCGGGTTAGGGCAATATATGGGATGCCTCCGTATCACCCGTCGTAACGGTATTATCGGTGAGATCTATTTTGATAAGAGCAAAGTCATCCACGCTAAAACGGGGTCTGTCATCGGTGAACAAGCCATATATGAGATGTTCGACTGGAATGAGGGTGCTTTCATTTTTGACCTCAACCTCTCCCCGCCGGGACATAGCATCGACGGGAATTGGCAGAATATCATATTAGAAGCTGCGAGACTCAATGACGAAGAGCATCGGGATGACAGAGGGGCAGAGAGCGAAAAAGAACCGTCTTATCAAGAAACAGGAGACTTTGACCTTTCTTTCCTCCAGGAAAAAGAAACCATACCTGAAAACAGTCATGCTGATCATGATCATCTTATTGACGCGACATTCAAAGAAAAAGAATCTGTCTTTGACCTGCAAGAGCAAAAGCAGCCTTCTCGTACGCCGGAAGATGAGGTTCCCGTCAACGGGATCTTCGGTTCTTTGGCAGAGAAAAAGGAAAAGAAAAGCCCTTCCCCGGAGAACGAGATGTCTCACCCTTCCCTCGGCAAGATCGGAAAGGCCGGCAATGATGAAGACAAAGGCATTGAATACAGGATACGCGGATTCAACCTTGACCCGGATAATAAAACGAGTCAGAACGAACCCCGTAATGATGGAGCGTTTATGGCTTTTGCTTTGAACACCCTGGTCAAAGAAGCAGAGACGACCTTTAATATTTCACGTGAAAAGGCTTTCGGCGATATCTCTGCCGTTGTTGAGGAAACAGCCACCGGACGTATTATCGACTACCGCAGTTCAACAGGATTTGCCGTGAAGACCGAAACCGGTGCTGATGAGATCCGGGATCTTTGCATGTTTCTTGCCCGGCTTATCAACTCTCTTTATGCGGCTGCATCTCCGAAAAGCCTTATTCTTTTTTTAAAGGACTATTATGTCGGGCTTTCAGGAAAAGAACGCCTCATGGAAAAGCGCTTCGGATATCCGCTTTTATCCATTAAAAATGTCGTGGACAGCGCCGTTGACCAGTTACGCCGGGATAATCAATCTATTCTTTCCGATTAAAAAAAATTAAAAAAGGCTTGATTTTTTTTCGCACTACTGTTATAGTTAGCTACAACAGTAGTAAAGGAGGCGTTATGTTGAAAATCACCGACTTAAGTTTCGGGTACAGGCCCGGTAAAAAAATCATCGAAAGAGAATCTTTCGAGTTTTTGCCCGGGAAAACCTATGGGATCATCGGAAGAAACGGGAGCGGAAAGACAACACTGCTTAATGTGATCTCCGGCCTTCTCATCGGGTACCAGGGAGAGGTTTGTTGGCAAGGGCTGGAAGCCAAGAGGCGGGATACAAGGTATTTTGAGAATATGTTTTATATTCCGGAAAACCCGGTGCGCTCTGATTTAAGGATTCAGGCATTCTTTAAATTGGGAGCCTGTTATCCCCGATGGGACAAAGAGATCTTTGAGACACTGCTCACAAAAAACGGTTTGGATGCATCTGTTTCTTTGAAAAGCCTCTCTCATGGCTGGCTCAAGAGGTTTTATTTTTATTTCGGTTTAGCTCTTCAGACAAAATTACTCATAATGGATGAAGTCAACGACGGAATGGATATGCCGGCGCAAAAAGAGCTCGTCCGGGAAATGGTAAAACATCATGACCCGGAGCGCATCGTTCTTCTGGCTTCTCATCACATGGAAGAGTGCCAGAGCCTCATCGATGACCTTGTCGTGATGGATAAAGGGGCCGTTCATTATACGGGGTCTATGGATCAGGCTTTAAGCATGATCGGCTGGGTGGAATCGGATAAAGCCTCTTGTCCCGAGGAGGATATTCTGGACAGAAAAAAGATTTTGGGAGTGGAATATCTTTTAGTCCGTCATCCCCGTAAATACGGAAATGCCGTCCATGCTGCCGATTTGGGTACTTTTTTAGAAGCCGTCACTCTTAAAAGAAAGGAGTTTACCCATGATAAATAAAGAGACATTCCGCTTTTTTAATTATACATTACAGACTCGCTGGAAGATGTTTTTATTTGCAGGGCCGGGGATATATCTTCTGCTACTCCTCTTTACCGCCTTGGCATTGCCCTTTGCCCGCCATGGAGGGGGACTCTTAAGATTTATCGCGTCCGGAGATTTTTTGATGATCGGGGCGGGTGTGGCGCTGGCAATCAATATGACATTCGGAGTTTTTGCGCAAATCAATCGGGCCGTTGGGAGCCGACGTCTTTTTATCCTTTTTCCGGCGTCAAAGGGCGATAAGATCGTCGGCCTTTTTCTTTACGGCCTTCTTTGGGCTGTGATGAATTATATTATCGGCGTCGGTTCTCTCATCCTGACGCTCTGTGTCAAAGGCGAAGCAAATTCTGTCGACTATGGGGGAGTGCATCAGATCCCTGCCCTTCTTTTTATTGCGGCGTTTGTCCTTTTTGCCGTTTTCTTTGCTCTGATCCGGCAGCATAATGGTATCTACAATGCCCTCCTTTTTGTAGGCCTTATCACGTGTGCGGTTTTCGTGGCCCGATTGAATCATGTTCTTTTGCTCCTGATCTTCCCCGGGGCCACTTCCGTTCTTCTCAGCCTGTTCCATTCTCTTTTCATGGTGGCCGCCTTCGGGGCCTGTGTCTGGTTTTCAGTCTCCAGGCTTTCCTTTAAGGAGGATTAGGATGTTCGCCCACGACAGGCCCATTTATCAGCAGATCCGGGATATGATGATCGTTGAGATCATATCCGGACGCTGGAAAGAAGAAGAATGTATTCCCAGTATACGTGCTCTGAGCATGGAACTTGATGTGAACCCGAACACGGTCCTCCATACGTTGAATGAACTTCGCAATGAAGGGGTTCTTGAAAGCGAACGGGGAATCGGAAACAAAGTGGTGAGAGGGGCGGCGGAGCAGCTGGTCCGCGGATTGAAGAACTATTTCGAGGAACATGAGATCGGGGTATTTGTCAGACGGGCCCGGCTTATCGGGTTTGACCGCAAAGCCCTATGTGAAGCTATTGAAAGGAGTTGGAATGAAATTTAATATGAATTACTTTTTGATTATTGTCTTTTTACTTTTATTTTCCGGATGCGGTTCTCAGGGCCCGCTGACCCATCTTTCCCGTCCCCGCGACGGAAAAAAGGAACTGCCTCTGGAAGCAGCCTGGAAGATCGGGGGACTGATAAACAATAATGCGATGTATAATATCGGGGTGACTTCAGAGGGGCTCTATTACATTCGAGACAAGAGGAGTACATTTGAAATGGTCTTTACCGGCCTCGCCGGGGAAGAAATATCCTCTTATAAGATCCCCAAAGGGAAAGGCCCGGGAGAAATTCAGTCGCCTATGCAGGTGACGCTTGGAGACACGTTTACCATGATCTATGATATTGAGATGCTCAAATTCTCACTCTATTCTCCAAACGGGGAATTTTTGGAAGATGTGATGATGGATCCGGACCAGGGTATCCCCTTTTTCCATCAGCAGACCGGAGAGACTTTTCTCTACAGTGGATTGTTGAGTGTTCAGTATGGACAGGGACGGATCACAGACGGAAAAGTGGAGACGCTGAGAAAAGTCGAATATAAAGAGAAGTATAAGGGAATGGAAGAGCTGAACACAAAAAAAATGAGGATGACGATTCCTCTTGTTTCGGAAGGAAAGGTTTTCTCGCTGGTTTCTCAGGATTCTCTCCGGCTTTCCCGGCTCGATGATGATTTCAAAGAAGATAAAGTCTATGTCAATCTGTCCGGATCGCTGCTTTCGTTCAGGGTCGTGGCAGACAGTAAGCACCTCTACTTCCCCTTCCCATTTGATGTTGACAAAGCGCAGAGTACAGGTACATTAAAAACCGCATTTGCCGTTGCTGTCTTCGACAAGGAGAGCGGAGAGCATCTGTATACCATATCAGGCCCTGTCTCTCAATTTGAAGGGATGCTCAGCGCCGTAGGTGTCGTCAACGGGAATTTGATTCTTTTGGTTGATGACCATAGCGGATCGTTGTCTGAAGCCCTGGGTGAAAAGGGGCCGGGAAACTGGATCCTTGTCTATCGTCTCCCTGAATAAGATAAAAAAGACTGAAGGGGCGCATCGGCGCCCCTTCAGATGTTCTGAGGATGTGAAGGAGGTTGGGTTGTTGCCTTTCCTGCTGTCCTCGTCAGTGTGGATATTACTCTTTTGATACACTTGATTAAGCCGTTTGTTCCCGGTAAAACCTCTTAAAAAGAACTCAAAAAAAAGATAAAAAAAACCGTTGTGTGCCTTGACATTACTGTAGTGGGGTGATAATATATAGATGTGGAACGAAGTGGGATGAAATGGAGGGTTTATGTTTATCGGGAGCTACATTCATGCTATTGACGATAAACAGCGCTTAAAGCTACCGTCAAGTTTTCGTCAAAAGATTACAGATGACACAGTCGTCCTGGCTAAGGGAGACGGTGAGTCCCGGCATATTACCCTATATCCCTGGGAAACGTGGCAAGACTATGTTGGCCCTATCAGAAAAAAAGCGCTACACGATTACAAGTACAGACAATACATGCGGGTCAAATTTTCTTCTGCCGCCGAAGTGAAAATCGACAGCCAGGGAAGAGTGTTACTTCCGAAATCTCTCTTGGATTTTTCCGGTATCAACAAGGATGTCGAAATTATCGGAGTCGGTGATTATGTAGAATTATGGGCTCCGGAAGGCTTCGGTAAGGAGGTAGAGGAGGTCGAGGAATTGAGCGGTCAATTCCTTGATTATATGGCCCGTCGGGAAAGCGACTGATTCTATGTCTTCTTATCATGAGCCGGTTCTCCTGAAAGAGACTCTTGACGGGCTGAAGGTGAGGGAGGACGGGACCTATTTGGATCTGACCTTAGGCGGGGGCGGCCATGCCTGCGCCGTCTTGAATCGTCTGGATCCGAAACGCGGCCGGCTCGTCGGAGTCGACCAGGACGAAGATGCTCTTCTGCATGCGAGAAAAAGGCTTGCCTTGTTTCCTCATTTTCAATCTTATTACGGAAATTTCGGGGATAAACCGTTGTGGGACGTTTTGGCTCCTTTATCGCCTTTTGACGGAATTTTAATGGATCTGGGCGTCTCTTCGCATCAGCTTGACGAGGGGGAGCGGGGATTTTCTTTTATAAAAGAATCTGCCCTGGATATGCGGATGGACAGACAGAGCAGTCTGACGGCCAGGCAGGTTGTCAATTCTCTTTCTGAAAGAGAACTGGCTGATGTTATTTACCGCTACGGAGAAGAGCGGAAATCAAGACAGATCGCCAAAAAGATCTGCCAAAGCAGGCCGGTGAAGACAACGTCCGAATTAGCCGAAATCATCCATTCTTGTTTTTCGGGCCGTGAGCGGCGATTATCCCATATCGACCCGGCGACAAGGACTTTTCAGGGATTACGTATTTTTGTCAACCGGGAACTGGACCGGCTTGCAGAAGGATTGAAATATGCTGTTGCCTTTTTGAAGCCCGGAGGGCGCCTGGCGGTTATCGCCTATCACTCTTTAGAAGACCGTATCGTGAAAGATTATTTGAGAATGGAAAGTCGGGACTGTCTTTGCCCTAAAAATGTGCCGGTTTGTGTTTGCGGTCATAAAGCGTCGGTGAGGATCATTAATAAAAAAATCATCATCCCTTCAGATGAGGAAAAAGGGAAAAACCCCCGAAGCCGAAGTGCCCGGCTGCGGGTAGCGGAGAAGTTATGAAGCGGCTTAAGAATGTCTGCATATTTCTCATTTTCCTTCTCATCTGCTTTTTTTTATTTGAAGCTGTGATCTATGTACAGAAAGAACATTTGAAATCAGAGATCTACGCCCTGCGTGAAGAGATCATTATTCTGAAACTGCAGAACAGAGCCCTGAAGTCCGATATCGAAAAAATTCTTCAAATGGACAATATAAGGAAATGGGCCTATCAAAATAAATTGACTGAAAAATGGGAGGAGCGGCGCGTTGAATCCCCGTAAAGGAATTCATTACGGAAAAATCCTGTTTGCCCTGGCATGTGCCGGGTATTTGATTATTGCTGTCCGTCTCCTGAATATTCAAGTCTTCCAAAATAAGGAATCCCGGGCTTTGACAGAGACCCGCTATCAGAATGTGGTCGAAAATGCCTTGGCATCTGAGCGCCGGTTTCAGCCTTTAAGAGGGAACATCTATTCCAAAAACGGCCATCTCCTGGCTACGACACTTTACCGGTATCGAATTTTTGCCGACGGTTCTCTGATAGAGCCTCATGAAAAGGAAAGGACATTGCGTTTATTAAGCGAAGTGGCCGGAAAGGAGATAAAACGGATTTCAGCGGGAATTGAGAATAAATCGCGTTATATTCCCGTGATCCGGCGGCTGGACCCGGGAAAAGCAGAAAGTGTCAGGGAAAAAAATGAAAGCCGGGGCCTCTTTTTCAGAATGGATGATCCGGTACGTTTCTATCCTTCCGACACTTTGGGGGCCCATGTGTTAGGATATGTCAATTATGCCGGGCAATCAACAGGGGTTGAGAAAGCCTTTGACATGGTTTTAAGCGGAATCGATGTCACCGATATCCATGAGCTGCCTGCTGACGGGGCTGATGTCGTGTTGACAATAGATACAAATATTCAGTATTTCTTAGAAGAGGCTTTACGTTGGGGATATGAGCAATTCAGTCCGCTTTCTGTTTCCGGCGTGATCATGGATCCGGCAACAGGGGAGATTTTGGCCATGGGCAGTTATCCTTCTTTCGACCCTAACCGTTTTTATGATTACGCGGAAAGTGACAGGATCATAAACAGGGCTATCGCCCATTCTTTCGAACCGGGGTCGAGTTTCAAGCTTGTAGCCTTGGCGGCCTCTTTGGAGGAAAAGATCGTGACAGAAGAGAGTGTGATCGATTGTGAGGGAGGAGAGATCAATTATAAGGGTGAATTTATCAGAGACACCATGACCAATAAAAAATTGACATTCCCTGAAGTCTTTCAGCGCTCAAGCAATGTAGGTGTCATCAAACTGGCTGACAGGCTGGGAAAAGAAAAGCTCTATTATTACGCAAAATTATTCGGGTTTACCGAAAAAAAATCGTTGGAGCTGCCCAGTGAAGCTATGTGTCGGATCAAAGATGTCAGACAATGGGTTCCCGCCGAATTAGGCACATTTTCAATCGGCTATGGTATGTCCGTTAATTTATTAAGGCTGACAGCCGCCTATGCCGTGCCGGCAAACGGGGGTGTACTTCCCGAGCTCCATATTATTAGCCGTGTCGATTACCCATACAGTGATTCTTACCATATCAAGCCTGTTACCATCCGACGTGTTCTTGATAAAAAGACAGCTGAACGCGTCAGAGATATTCTGAGAAGTGTTGTTGAGAAAGGGCTGCAGGACAAAGCCAGCCCTCGGGGAGTGGCCGTTGCCGGGAAAACGGGGACGGCCACAAAATTCGATTCTGTTAAGAGAAAATATGACAGGAAAAGAGTTGTGGGGACCTTCGTGGGGTTTTTCCCGGCCGACAGGCCTCAATATGTGATGGGTATTATGGTCGATGAGCCTGCCGGAGGCGGGTATGCCTCGCAGTTTGTGGTTCCCGTCTTTAAGCGGGCGGCTGAGAATGTCGCCAGGTACAGTGGGTTATGACAACACGCTTTATTGATTATTCTGCTGTTTACCATACCGGACGTGTCGGGCGTTGGGACCGTTATCCTTCTTTTTCCGGGGCGGTCCTGGATTCAAGAAAAGTCTCTCCGGGCATGCTTTTTATTGCCCGCAAAGGAGCTCATACAGACGGGAATCTCTTTATTAATGATGCAGTGTCCCGGGGAGCCGCTTTTGTGATTGCCGAGAACATCTCCTTCACCGAAAAAGAATTATCCGTTCCCGTGCTTTTGACCGATGATCCGGTAAAGACATTATTGGACCTTGTCTCTTCTCTCCGGGGCCTGATCGCTCATCAGCGTATTGTCGCTGTTACGGGCTCATTCGGAAAAACAAGCACAAAAGATTATATACACGGGGCTCTCTCTCTCCTCTATAAGACAGGAAAGACAGAAGGCAATTTGAATACCGAGTGGGGGGTACCGCTGACCTATCTGAATAATATGGACAGGGAAGTCCTCGTAATGGAGATGGGGATGGACCGTTTCGGAGATATCGGGATCTTAGCTGAGGCCGTGAAGCCTGATATCGGCGTTATTACTAATATCGCCCCTGTGCATATGGAATTCATGAAGACCATCGACTTTGTTTATCGGGGGAAAACAGAATTATTTAAAAAAATGGATGAAAAATCTTTCAAATTAATATGCGGAGATGACCCTGTTCTGGCCAGGGCCCGGGATGAGTTCAGCCATATCTTTTCCTATGGGGAAACAAAGGGCAACGATTATCGTATTGCGCGTATTGAACCCGGGAAGGGACAGGTTGCCTTTTGTGTCAATGAAGAGTCATATACCGTTCCTGCCTGGTCTGTCCATTTTGCCCAAAATGCTGCAGCGGCTGTGGCTGTGGCCTTGAACATGGGAGCCTTACCCCGCGAGATCAAAGAGGGATTAAGCCGTTGTATGCTGAGCCCGGGGAGATTATCTGTAACGGAGACACCGGAAAGGGTTCTTATTGACGACACATACAACTCTTCTCCGGCGGCTTTAAAGGCGGTTATCACAGAGGCCGGAGAGCGGTATGGGAGCCTGCGTAAGCTTTTTTGCCTGGGAGACATGCTGGAATTAGGGGAGGAAAGCGGACGTTACCATAAAGAGGCCCTGGACCTTTGTTCTGGCCTGACCCGCGCCCACGCCTTGCTTCTGGGCCCTGAGTTCTACCGCTGGAAAGAAGAGTTTCCTCAATTTGAGTTTTTTATGGGGCGCAAGGATTATTCTGACCGGTTGAATGCAGTAAAAAAGCAATACCGGGTGATTGTCGTAAAGGGCTCACGCGGTTTGAAAATGGAAGAATTCTTAGAGGAGCTGAAGGGAGAATAATATGCTCTATCATATTTTTATGCCTTTGATCAAGTATTTCGCCGGCTTTAATGTATTCCGTTATATCACCTTCCGGTCGGCGTATGCATTGATTACGGCTCTTGTTATCAGTTTCTTTTTCGGCCCGCTGATCATCCGTTTTCTTAAAAAAATCAATTTTTCACATATCCGTGAATATGTTCCTGAAACGCATCAAAAAAAAGCGGGAACACCGACCATGGGCGGATTACTGATCCTGATTTCCATTATTGTTTCTACGCTTTTATGGGCGGATATAAAGAACCCTTATGTCCTTATTGCTTTGGGGACCGTTCTCTGGCTGGGAGCCCTTGGCTTTTTGGATGATTATCTGAAAATCACCAAAAAGAACCCCGAAGGCGTTATCGCCCGCTATAAACTGATCATTCAAGGGACTTTGGGCCTGGCTGTCGGTGCTGTTCTTTACTTCTTTCCCCAGGATGCCGCTTTGCGGGGTTCCATCGCTGTTCCCTTTGTAAAAGATGTTTTTTTGGATCTGGGACTGATCTATATTCCTTTTGTCATGCTGGTGATAATGGCAACATCGAACGCTGTCAACCTGACCGACGGGCTGGACGGACTGGCCATCGGAAATGTCGGGCTTGCTATTTCTGCTTTTGCCCTGATAGCTTATGTGACAGGGCATACACAATTTGCCGATTATCTGAATATTCCGTTTCTTCCGGGAACAGGGGAATTAACCGTCTTTGCCATGGCCATTGTCGGGGCAGCTTTAGGGTTTCTCTGGTTTAATGCTTATCCTGCCTCTGTTTTTATGGGTGATGTCGGATCTCTCCCTTTAGGAGGAGCCCTGGCGATTATTGCGATTCTTATCAAAAGGGAGATCCTCATCCTTATCATCGGCGGGGTTTTTGTGATGGAGGCGCTTTCTGTTCTGCTGCAGGTCGCCTATTTCAAAAAAACAGGGGGGAAGCGCCTCTTTTTGCGGGCGCCGATACATCATCATTTTGAGATTTTAGGGTGGAGTGAAAATAAGGTAACGGTTCGTTTTTGGATTATGGGTATAATGTTGGCGCTGTTGGGGTTAAGTACTCTTAAACTGCAATAGGAGTGTGCGGAGTGAATCGGGACGGAGTTTTAATCATCGGTTTGGGAGTCAGCGGTTTAGCCGCGGCTCGATTAGCCCGTAAAAAGAAAATGACTGTCTACGTGACCGAACACCGCAGGCATGCCGCCAATGAGGAGCGCTTTCGCGAGTTGGAACAGCTTGGTATTCCCTTTGAAACAGAGAATACGCAACGCTTTTTCCCTTTATGCCGCCAGGCTGTCTTGTCACCCGGAATCCCGGTTTCGTCTCCTTATATCCGTGAGGTGAAAGAGCATATGGCCCTGATCGGGGAATTAGAGTTTGCTTTTCAAAATATGGCTCCCGGCAAGACAATTATCGCAGTAACGGGGACAAACGGAAAATCAACGACAGTGCGCCTGATTCAGGCTCTTTTAGAGGGGCAGGGCTATACGGCTGCTTCTGTGGGAAACATCGGACTTCCGCTTTCCGACTACTTCGACGGGCCGGAAGAGTTTTTGGTTTGTGAAGTCTCTTCTTATCAGTTGGAGACCATTGTGACCTTTAAGCCGCAAACAGCGGTGATCACCAATATTACCCCCGATCATTTAGACCGTTATGAGAACTCGTTTGAGCGTTATTTCAAAACCAAGCTTAGGATTGCAGAAAACATGGATTCTTCAGGCCGGCTGGTTCTGAACGGCGAAGACGATCGACTGAAAAAGGCTGCATCCGATTATGCGCCTCGAACCTTCCTCTTCCGCCTTGAAGGACTGAAAGAACAGGGAACTACTGTCACAAAGGGTTATATCTGTTATCAGGACGGCAGTGCTCAAGAAAAAATTCTTCGTGTGAAAGATCTGGCTTTGCCGGGAAGACATAATTTAGAAAATGCTTTAGCTGCCGTAACGGCGGTCATGCCCTTTGTCCGATCGCAGAAACGGCTGTCTCAAAGTCTGGCGGATTTCCCGGGGATTGAACATCGCCTGGAACAGGTCTGTGAGATCAACGGCATCCTCTTTGTCAATGACTCTAAGGGGACGAATGTCGACTCGACACGGAAGGCCTTGACAGCTTTTCCGGGTAAAAAGGTGGTATTAATACTCGGCGGAGATGATGCCAAAAAAAGCGATTTTTCTCCTTTAATCCCTTTGATCAGGAAGAATTGCGCTTCCGTTATCCTCTTGGGAGAGACGACTCCGAGGATCGCGCCGCTTTTAGAGAAAGAAAAAGTGGCTTTTGTGAAAACCGGAAGCATGAAAGAGGCTGTGGACAGGGGTTTTAAAGCAGCCCGGAAGGGGGAGATCGTTTTGCTCTCCCCGGCGGCAGCCAGTTTTGATCTCTATAGCGATTTTGAAGAGCGGGGAAGAGATTTTAAGGAAAAAGTCTTTCAGCTGGGGGAATGTGTATGATGAAGAGGCCGAAAGCCGTTGTCATCGATATGAAGGTCATTCTTGCAGCGTTTTATGTCTTTTCTGTCCTGGCGATGTGGACGGCAAGTGTGACGCCGGCCATGCGGAATACCGGTAACCCTCTTTTCTTTTTCAAAAGACATTTGGTAGCGGCGGCTGTGGGGTTAGTGATCTATTTCCTCTGTTCCCGGCTTGTATTAAAACGGCTTTTGCCTTTGACTCCCTGGCTGCATTTATTCTCACTTCTTTTATTGTTTGCCGTTTTCCTGCCCCGATTGGGCGTTGAGATAAACGGGGCCCGGCGATGGATTGATATCGGCTTTTTGCGTTTTCAACCGTCAGAATGGGCCAAGTTGACGCTGATCCTCTATCTGACCGCTTCGTTCCACAAAGAAGCCGGAGGATACAGGAGGCTCGGAGATCACTTTTCGCTGAACAACTACCCTCTTCTGATGACAGCGGTGACGGCGCTGCTTATCTTTGCAGGGAATGACTTTTCGACGTCGATTGTGATTTTGGTTCTTTACGGGATCATTTATTTCGTATCGGGCCGTAATCCCAAAGCGGTGATGTTCTGGGCCTCCTCAGCTTTACTGACAGGCCTTCTTGTTGTTTTGCGGGGAGGCGGATTCCGGAGCGGACGGCTGGACTCCTGGCTTAATTATCTCTTTCACGGAGGCCCCCCGGCCTATCAGTTACGTCACTCCATCGCCGCTTTTCAGATGGGCGGCTATTTCGGACGGGGTTTCGGTTCCGGGGCCTATAAGAGCCTTTTGCCTGAAGCGCATACGGACTTTGTTTTTGCCGTTATCGGGGAGGAGATGGGTTTTGTCTTCATTTTGGGGCTCATTGCCCTCTATTTGATCATGTTTTATAAACTCATCCGGCTTTCGGATGAGTCAAAACATGACTATGAGCGTTATTTTCTGCTGTTAACGGGATCCCTTTTCGCTTTTCAATCGATTATTAATATGGGTGTTACGGTCGGGCTTTTCCCGGTCACCGGGATGACATTGCCGTTGATCAGCTATGGCCGGACTTCTTTTCTTATTTTTATGGCTCTTTTGGGCATGGTGCGCAGCATTGAAAAAGATATTATGCGGAGGATAGCATGAAAGTCCTTATTGTTGCGGGAGGAACAGGCGGGCATATTTATCCGGGAATGGCACTGGGTAAGACAATCACGGAAAAAAACGCCGAAGTGCTTTATGCTGGAACAATTCATCGCATGGAAGCCTCTCTTTTTGAGAAAGAGAAACTGCCGTTCCGGGGGTTCCCTCTTTACCGTCCCGGAGAAAAGGGGTTGAAGTTTTTATGCAATGGGTGGACCTTTTTCACAATCAGAAGATGGCTGCAGAAAGAGGGGTTTGATGCGGTGATCTGCGCAGGAGGATATATCAGTTTCTATTTCGGCCTTGCAGCGAGACTTTCAAAAATCCCCCTTTATCTTCTGGAACAGAATGTGATTCCCGGCCGGGTGACCCGGCTTTTGGCTCCTCACGCGGCCAAGGTCTTTGTTTCTTTTGAAGAGAGCCTCTCCTATTTCAAAAAGGAAAAAGCGCTTTGGACGGGAAACCCTGTCCGAAAGAAGATTCTCAATGTCTGTCCCCGGGGGAAAAGCCTTACAATACTCGGCGGAAGCCTCGGCGCAAGGGCTTTGAATGAAGCCGTATTGATTATGGAACAGAGCGGAGTTTTAAAGGCGTTCGATTATCCTGTTTTGTGGATAACGGGGGAGCGTGATTATGAAAAGATCGCTGCAGCGGTGCATGAGCGCCCCGGGCTTCATCTGATTCCCTATTGTCATCATATGGAAGAGATCTATGCCGAGACGGCCTGGGTTGTCTCCCGTGCGGGAGCCACTGTATTGGCAGAATTAAAGGCTTTACAATTACCGGGAGTATTGGTGCCGTATCCTTATGCCAAAGATAATCATCAAAAAGCTAATGCGGACGCTATGATGCAGAATGGATCCTATCGTGTTGTGGAAGAAGGGGAGTCTTTCGGTTGCCGTCTGGCCCGGGCCATGGAAGAAATAACTGCCGGCTTATCAAAACCAGGCCCCTTTTCTCCAATGCCGCGAAGCAGGGACGCTTCTGAGCGCATAGCGGAGGCCCTATTATGAAGATTCATTTTATCGGGATCGGAGGGATCGGAATGAGCGCCTTGGGCGATATTTGTCTGGAATTAGGCTATGAAGTCTCAGGCTCTGATCTGAAAGCCAATGAAAGGACAGAAGCGCTGCAGAGCCGCGGGGCGAAATTTTTTGCCGGGCATCAAGCCTCAAACATTCCTGCAGGCTGCCGTACGGTGGTCTTTTCCAATGCTGTAAAACCCGATAACCCTGAGATACGGGAAGCACTCAAAAAAGGAGCGTCTCTTTTATCAAGAGGAGCGTTTTTGAACCAGCTTTTCGAAATAAAAGAAACATTCGGTGTTGTGGGAAGTCATGGAAAAACCACAACAGCTTCTTTTGCCGCTTCGGCACTGATGTCCCTTGACGATACAGCTTCTTATTATATCGGGGGTATCTTAAAACAGACCGGCCGGAACGGCCATTGGGGAGAAGGGGCGTTGGCTGTGATAGAGTTGGATGAAAGTGACGGCTCCTTTTTGTCATTTCGAAAGGGGAAAGGGGCTTTAATCACAAATATTGAATGGGAACATGTGGATTATTACCCTTCTGAAAAGGATTATAAAGATGCTTTTGCAGAGTTTGCCCGCTCCTTTTCGGGCCCCCTCTTCATAGGAGAAAGCGCGTTTGAATCCCTCAAAACAGAGATGACTAAGGGAGAAGATGTGCTCACTGTGGGGCTTTCAAAAGGAGAGTGCCGTCCACAAACATGGGGGAATGACTTTTTTGTTGCAGACGGACACAGATGCAATCTCAAAAAGCAGGGCGCTCATATGGTCTTTGATGCTTTTTTAGCCTATACCGCTTTGACAGAGACAGGGTGCGACAAGAACGCCGTTATCCGGGGATTGGAAGCGTATGAAGGGACAGGACGGCGAATGGAACTGCTGGCCAGCGTTAAGGGAATTTCTCTTTATGATGATTATGGACATCATCCCGGAGAGATCGAAGCTGTGTTGAAATCATTTGGCAGAGATATGCAGACGATGGTTTTATTTCAGCCGCATCGGTATAGCCGTTTCGAGCGCTTTTACAAGCGCTTTGTGGATTTATTCTCTTCCTATGGGGATTATATTATTGTTTTGCCTGTCTATGCGGCGTCAGAACAGATGACCGGAGGACCGCAGAGTCCCGCCTTCGTCCATGAATTAGAGCAAACAAGGGAAAATGTCTTCTATGCCGGCTGTCCTGAGGAGGCATACCATCTCATGAAGGCATATCTTTCTTCGCCCATGAGGCTTATCTCCTTCGGCGCCGGAGACGGGAATGCTGTCGTAAAACGATTAGCTGCCGAATTAAGGGAGGGGACATGGCCTATGTAACAAGGAAAAAAAGGAAGGCAAGAACCCGATGGCTGTTGAGGTATCTTTTGCTGGGAGTTTTTCTTTGGGGGATGCTGCGGGGTGGCGCAGCTCTTCTGGGGTCATGGGATGTCCTGCGTATTCAAAATGTCGAAGTTTACGGCCTGACGCGTCGGCCTGTCCCGGACAGTGTTGAAGCTGCAAAAGGAGAAAACCTCTTAAAAGTCGACGCCGGTGAGATCAGAAAGGCCTTTTTGGACTTTCAGGACATCCGGAAAGTGGTGGTTCATAAACGTTACCCCGATACGCTGATCATCCGCCTGGAGGAGCGTATCCCGCTGGGGCTGATCAGCCGGGACAATAAGATTTTTTGCGTGGATAAAGAAGGGGCCTTCTTCCCTTCCAACGGACAGGAGGATCTCCCTGTGATCAAGGGGAAAGAGTCTTTGGCCGAAGGGCTGCGTTTGTTGGAGAGGGTCTCTCCTTCAGATCCTGTCCCGGTTGCCTCCCTGGACTGTACAAGCCCTTTTGAGGTCGTTATGACGGTTCAAAGGGAAACGGATGGTTTATTGGCCTGCAATTTCGGGCGGGGTGATATGGATGAAAAGTGGGGTGTTTTCATGGATTTAATGAAGGATGGCATTCAGGCAACTTATGTTGATTTACGTTTTATACCTTATGTAGTGGTAAGAAATGGCGGAGGTGACTGATGGAAAATGAAAAAATTCTCATGAGTCTCGATCTGGGTTCACAGAATATCAAAGCAATGATCGGGGCCATTGACCATTCAGGGACATTAGAAGTCAAAGGAATGGGCGTGGTGACATGCAGCATGGGAAATTGCGGGATCAGTGAGGGGATTATTAAAAATATCGAGATGACGGTTCGGAATATTTCTCAGGTCGTTAATGATGCTCAAACGCAATATGGCGAGAATATTCACGAAATGATCGTAGGCTTCAGCGGGCGTCATATTGAATCACGGAATGAAGAGGGAAGCGTCGTCGTTTCGGGACGGGAACATGAAATCGATGAGGATGATATCGAGCGGGTCAAAGACCAGGCAAAAACGAAAGTCGAGCCGCTACCTGAATCCAAAGCTGTCGTCAAACAAATTCCCCGTTGGTATAGTATCGACGGGGAAGACAGGATCAAAGAGCCTCGGGGCATGTCAGGCATCAAATTGGGCGTTGACATGCATATTATTCTCAGCAATACCCAGCAGATCCGGAACATCGAAAAATGTGTGATGAAAGCTGATTTAGGCCTCAAAGACACTGTGCCCAATCTATTGGCTTCCAGTATGGCTGTTATGGATAAGGATGAATCCGAATTAGGATGTTTAGTTATGGATATGGGAGCCGGGACCACAGATATTGCTGTTTTCATGGACGATGCCCTCCATTACAGCGATGTGCTGGAAATCGGAGGGAATATTGTAACACGGGATCTGGCTACGGTGTTGAAAACGCCGAAAAATAAAGCCGAACAACTGAAAATCAAATACGGGACAACCTATGTGGATGAAAGCCTCGATCCTGACGAGTTGATCGAAGTCCCGGCCGTAGGCGGCCGCCCTCCCAGGCATATCAAACGTGAAAACCTGGAAGAGATCATCCGCCCCCGTCTTGAGGAGATCGGGGACCTGATTTTTGACCGGATCAGGCGAAACAATATTAATATTACCCGGGATCTTCCTGCAGGCATAATATTGACAGGCGGAATGGCCCGGCTTCACGGATTTGACCGGCTGCTGGAGCAGATGTTCGATGTCCAGGTCAAAATCGGTAAGCCGGGGATAACAGGCTCGCTGACCGGGCTGGATGTGAGCCAGCCTCAATTTGCAGCTGCCGTCGGTCTTTTATTATATGGAAAGAACCACTTGAATGAATATGAAGAGCGTTTTATAGGGGATTTACCTGCCGTATACAGGAAAATAACAGGTTACTTGAAAAGGCTTTTCAGTAACCGGTAAGGGAGGTCGTTATGATAAGCATTGAAAGAACAGAAGCGGAGAGGTTTAATGTCAAGATCAAAGTCTTTGGAATCGGAGGAGGCGGATGCAATGCTCTGAACAACATGGTCGGTTCCGGATTGCTGAAGGAACTTGATTTTGTCGCCGTCAACACGGACCTTCAGGTCCTGGACCAAAACAAGGCCCGGCACAAGCTGGCTATTGGAAGCAAGTTGACCGGAGGGCTGGGTGCCGGAGGGAATCCCGAAATCGGAGAAAAAGCAGCCACAGAAGACAAAGAAAAGATCCGTGAGATGATCGAAGGGTCCAGTCTCCTTTTTCTGACAACAGGTATGGGCGGAGGCACAGGGACCGGAGCAACTCCCGTCATCGCGTCATTAGCCCGTGAGATGGGGATTCTGACTGTAGCTGTTGTGACAAAACCGTTTGAATTCGAGGGAAAGCCCCGCATGGAGAACGCGGAAAAAGGGATAGAACAGGTAAAAGAGTCAGCTGATGCGGTCATAGTCATTCCGAATCAGCGACTTGTGCTTCTGCAGGAGGGAAAAGTCTCTTTCTTACAGGCGTTTCGGATGGTCGATAATGTCCTTTTGGATTCTGTCCGTGGAATAACCGAATTGCTGGATACGACCGGTGTGATCAATGTAGACTTCAGCGACCTCTCAAAGGTCATGAAAACACCCGGAGATGTCTTCATCGGCATGGGCTTGGGCGTCGGAGAAAACAAAGCCGTAGAAGCGGCTCAAAAAGCCGTGGAGTGTCCTTTGATGGAAGATGTCACAATGGAAGGCGCCGATGAGATACTTGTCAATGTGACCACGGGACAGGATTTTGAAATGGGAGAAGTGGAGCGTATTGTCAAGGTCATCCAACAGAAAACAAACGGATACGGAAACCTCAAATACGGCGTCGTCTATGACAGAGATATGAGTGAGGAGATCAAGGTAACCGTAATCGCAAAAGGGTTCCGGGAAAACAAAAAACAGGGGATCAATAAGCTGAAAGAGATGGCAGGAACCGAAAACAATCTGGACCGCTTAGTTCTGACAAACCCTGATCTGCCGGAATTTGAAACCCCGGCCGTCTTCAGGCGTAAAGCCGATTAAGGAGTCTTATGGTCGATATGGTTTATGTGCTGGATTTTTTGCAGAAAATCGTTTCTGTCCCTTCACCTACCGGATCAACTGAGAAGGCCATGAAGCTTATCCGGGAGGAAGCGGAACGTATGATGCCGGGTGCCGAAATGAAGCTTTTGAAAAAAGGGGCTTTTGTCGTTAAAATCCCCGGGGAGAGCAAAGAAGCGTTGGTGATGGATGCGCATGTGGATACGTTAGGCGCTATGGTCAAGGAGATCAAGCAAAACGGCCGACTGGCATTTGTCCCCATCGGCGGGTATCTGATGTCTGCCGTGGAATGTGAAAATGTCTTGATTCATACCCGGAAAAACGGGGAGATCACAGGGACGATCCTCTCAAATTCCCAATCGGTACATGTCTATGAGGATGCCCGTAAATTAGAGAGAAAACATGAAAATATGGAGATACGCCCTGATATCAGAGCTGTTTCTTCGGAAGAAACAATGAAAGCCGGTATTGCCGTAGGGGATTTTGTCTCCTTTGAACCCCGTTTTGTTATAACGGAGACGGGGTATGTCAAGAGCCGTTTTCTGGATGATAAGGCCGGAGTGGCGCTGCTCATGGGTGTTTTGAAAGCCGTTGCGGATGAAAAGTGGATCCCGCCCCGGACTCTTCTTTTTTATTTTAACAATACAGAAGAAGTCGGAGCCGGCGCAGCCAACGGGCTGGATCATCATTGCGCTGATTTTATTGCCGTTGATATGGGGGCTCCGGGAAGGGGGCAGGAGTCGGATGAGTTCAGCGTGAGCCTATGTGCCAAAGACAGCAGCGGCCCTTATGACCTCTCCTTGAGAAGAGAGCTGGAGGTTTTGGCCGAAGAGATGAAGATCCCTTTCAAAGTGGATATTTATCCTTTTTACGGTTCCGATGCTTCAGCGGCAAGGCGTACCAGGCTGGATTTAAGGACGATTGTCCTGGGTCCGGGGGTCGAAGCCTCCCATGCCTATGAAAGGACACATAAAGATTCCCTTGAAGCCACGGCTGCTTTATTGTATAATCTTGCGAAAAGCGAGCGATGAAATTTTTAGGCGGATTTACTATTGGGCAATACATCCCGCTGGATTCGGCGGTTCATAATCTCGACCCCCGGACCAAATTTATCGGATTGACGGGAGTGATGGCTTATATTTTCCTCTTTCCCTCCCTTGTTGTCTATCTGTTCCTTATGGTGTCTCTTCATCTGGTTTTGATGTTCTCATCTCTTCGTTACCGCTATATCTGGAGAGGGTTAAGGCCGGTTCTTTTTCTCATTCTCTTCTCCGCTTTTTTTAATCTCTTTTTCACTCCCGGAGAGACATTATGGTGGAAAATCACAAAAGAAGGGCTATATTTTGGCCTTTTGTATGCCATGAGAATCTATCTTTTGGTCTTCAGTTCCATCATTCTGACATTTACCACATCTCCGATCAGGCTGACAGATGCCATGGAATACTTTATGAAACCTTTAAAAATACTCAAAGTCCCTGTTGAAGATATTGCGCTGATGTTAGTGATCGCATTGCGTTTTATTCCTACTCTTTTAGAGGAGATCGATCGGCTGATAAAAGCTCAGATGTCGAGGGGTGTCGATTTTGACAGGGGGAACCTGTTTAAAAGAATTAAACGGCTTCTTCCCGTCTTTGTCCCTCTCTTTGTCTCGTGCTTTAAAAGAGCTGAGGAGCTGGCTGATGCCATGGAAAGTCGCTGTTACCGGGGAGGTGAGCTGAGGACGAAGCGCGAAAAATTGTCGTATCGGGCAGCAGACCGTTTAGCCATGGTTTTTTTGATCATTGCCGGCATACTATGCGCTTATCTGTTCTATGCTTTGTCACCGGCCCTTTTTATATAGGATTTTTTATTTTTTAGCCTTGTTATTGTTCTTGTTTACGGCCGTTTTGTATACGGCAAGGCATGTCTCATTCAAAGCGGGGCCGGAAACGAAAGAGAGTCTCTCGGGTAACGATGGTTTCGGGAAAGCGGAAGATTCCTTTTCCTTTCCTTTGGAATTGAATACCGCAGGAGAAGATGAGCTTACGCATGTCAAAGGTATCGGGCCTGTTTTGGCAGAGCGCATTGTAGATTACCGCCGGAAGAGGGGGATGTTTCGGTCAACCGATGAACTTCTCCGCGTCAAGGGTATCGGGCCGGCGACTTATGAGAAAATTAAACCCTTTTTAACTGTGGAAGGCAGGTCGGAATGAAAATACGGGGACCTCTTCTTTTTCTCTTATGGTTTTGCCTTGTATTTCCGGCACGGGCCCATGTCACTTTCAACTATCAGATACATGTCTACCCGACAGGGAAAATAAAGGAAAGCATGACAAAGAACTCCTATTGGGGAGTGGCTCTTAGCGGAGGAGGAGCACTGGGTTTTGCCCACCTGGGGGGGTTAAAAGCGCTCTTCGAAGAAGGCTTGATCCCCGACATGCTTTCCGGGACCTCCATGGGAGCCATAATCGGGGGATTTCTGGCCGCAGGATATGATATAGACGAAATCATCGCTTTGATAGAACAGACAGATTTTTTCGAGATGTTTTTGGACGTCCCGGACAGGAGTAATGTCAGAATGACACAAAAGGAGCAGTATGATGTCTTCATGGGAAGAATCAGTTTTTCTTCCCGGGGGCCGCAGATCCCGGAGGGCATCTTACCCGGGTATGAGCTTCAGAAACTTTTTCTGACCCGTTTGTCCACGGTATCGGCGGCGGAAGGGTTAAATGATTTTAATCTGCTTTACTACCCTTTCAGGGCCGTCTCTGCTGATTTGATCACGGGCCAAGGGTATATCTGGCAGAAAGGCGATCTGGGATTGGCGGTCCGAGCCAGTATGAATATCCCCGGTGTCTTCCCCCCTCTCAAATATCAGGGAACGGCCCTTGTAGACGGAGGAATCTATCATAATCTCCCGGTTCAGGAATTAGAAGAGCTGGGGGCTGACATGCTGATCGCTTTTGATTTTCCCCCTGCAGATGAGGACTTGGATTCAGCACTGTCATCTTTAAAGAAGATGGCTTCGAATCTGGTGGAGAGTGGAGAAAAGGAGGCTAAAAAGAGAGCCGATTATATTTTGACCTTTCCTGTCGAAAAGTTTAACAGTAGCCATTTTAATAAAGCTGAAGAACTTTATGATTTAGGGTATAAGCATGCGAAGAGACATCTGGGAGAGATACGGGGAAAAATCGGGATGTCGCAAGTGAAGTATTATGTGGAAAAAGTCCGAATGGAAGGCCGGGAGCAATTTGTCGGAAAGTACATCGCTGAGGAAGAAATCTACAGAACTTGTCTGGAGTTCCTCTTGCCCGCTCAGCCCTGGGCTTTTGAAGCGGAGCTCGAAGGCCACGGGCTTCGCATTACTCGTTTTGTCCCCATGAAGGAGATACGGATATCAGGCCCTGAGGGCAAAGTCACTTATATGACCGAAAGTTTGGCGGAAGTCCGTCATTTGCTTAAAGTGATCAAAAATGTTGAAGAAGGGCAGGGTTTTTACGGCGTCCATATTGAAGGTTGGGACTTTGACGGGGGGATCCTGACTCTGAACACGTCCAGGCTGAAGATAGAAAATATTGAAATCGAAGGCAGCCGTTTTGTCTCTGTGGATAAAGTCAGGCAGATCATGGGGTTCAACCAAGGCCAGTTCTTTGGGCCGGACCTTCTTCGTGGCCTGGACAGGCTTTATTCCACCGGGTTGTTTTCGATCCTGATACCCTATCTGGAAAGAGACGGAGAAGAAGTCACCCTGAAATTACATGTCAAAGAGAGAGAAAACAATGTTATCAGCATGACAGGGAATTACCGCTCTGATAAAGGTTTTATGAGTTATCTTCGTTTTGACCGGAACCGGATCTTTCGATGGGGTGATTTCGCCGGAATTGATATTTCCATCAGTAGAGATTTTTCTATGAGCCTCTTCGCGGGAACCACTTCTTTTTTAAAGACGCCTCTTGCCGTGACCTATTCTTTCTCTTATGAAGAAGGAAGCTATTTTCCTTCGGTGTCCTATACGGAGTTTTTGAAAGCGGTACGGCTGGAAATTTCCGATAACGGATATTATTTGAAGAGAAGTGCACGCCTCCTGTATCGCTCCTTTAACCGCTATGAAGACGGGGAAGAAGAAAAACAATGGCTTCTGGAAGGAGCTTTCAGGGCGGATACCTTGAACGATCTCAATCTGCCCACACGGGGTGTTTTTCTCAAAGGGCTTTATGAGTATCCTCTGAGCGGTTCCCGGTACCATAAATACCAGCTTCAGGGAGAGGGGTACTGGGAAATCCTGCCATTGAATTTTTCTTTTTATACGGTTTTCTTTTTGGGAAAAATAAGCAATGAGCAGGGATTGAACCTCAAAGTCCGTCATGAAAACTTCTTTGACCATGACAGGGATGCCAGGTATAATAGTATAAGTCATATTCGAATGGGGGGAAAAGCACAGGGACTCTCTTCCTGGGCCGTTCCTTTCTTTTCGGCGGGTTGGGTTTCCCGGGACGGGGAAAAGGGAGCGTTTTATTTTAGGGCCGGCGTTGAACAAAGGATACTTCTTCTCAAGTATGTTCGATGGGAATATATTTGGGGAGCAGGAGAAGATACCATTGAATTTTCTGTAGGAGCGCGGATACGATGAAGATTATTGCGGGACATACGAACATGGATTTTGACTGTTTGGCCTCTTTGGTTGCTGCCGGGCTGCTTTATCCCGATCATATCCCTGTGCTTCCGGACAATGCTGAGCGGGGTGTCCGCGACTACATCAGCAATGAGGATCTGGGTGTGAAATTTCTTTTTTCCTCCCAATTGGATGCTCCCTGTAAAGAAATGATCTTAGTGGACAATAATGACATCAACCGTACAGGAATCAACGGGGACTATCTGAAAGATTGTTCTGTTACCCTGATCTATGACCATCACCCTGAAACAGAAGAGTTTTTAAGGAACAGTGAAATAAAAGGGGTCTATAAACCTTACGGAGCTAATATCACCCTTCTTATGGAAGAGATCAAAAAAAATGACATTCCCTTGAATGAGGCCCATGTCCGTCTTTTTTTGTTGGGGCTGTATGAAGATACGGGCTTTTTCAGTTATGTTTCGCTTCAGGAGGCTGATGTCAGGAATTTTTATGATTTATTTCAGCGGCTCAGTAATAAAGATATGTCCTATATCTCCCGTTATTTAGTGACGGACTTGACAGCTGAACAGCTCTCCGTGATGGACGATTTGGCGAAACAGAGTCTTTATATGGATACCCCGCGCGGAAAAATCGCTTTTTGCACTGCAGAAAGAGAAGAGTATATTTCAAATATCTCTTTTGTGGCTCAGCGCCTCCTTGTCATTCTCTCTGTGGAAGCCGTCTTTGTCCTGACCCGTTTAGGTAAAAGTGTTTATTTTATGGCCCGGAGCCGAAACAAAGAGATCGACGTACGAAAATGCGTGGCTCCTTTGGGAGGAGGCGGGCATCCCTCTGCTGCCTATGTGGCGTTGAAAGAGACATCTTTTATTGATGCGCGGGAACGTGTTTTTGACATTATTTTACGCTGTTACCAAAAGACGCGCGCTTTAAAAGAAATAATGAATGCCCATGTCGTCACCGCATCGGAAGAGGAGTCCATAGCGGAGGTGCGGGAGAAGATGCTGGCGTATAATCACTCAAAGATCCCTGTGCTCAGCTGCTCCGGGAAGATTGAGGGGCTGGTAACTCAAAAAGAGATCAACAGGCTTTATCAGCATGGGTTCGGCCATCTTCCTGTCAGGGATTATACGGACAGGGAGATCCCCGTTCTGACAGAAGAAGATGATCTGTCTCAAGCCCGCAAGGAGATATTGGAAAACAGAAAATCAATTGTTTTGGTGTCATCACAAGGCGCCCTTTCGGGGATCATCACAAAAAATGATTTGCTTCTTTTAGATTTTCTGGGGGAAGGCCCTCAAAAAAACATCATCAATCTTTCCTCTGAAATCCGATACGGGCTTAAGGGTAAATATTTCAGCCGTGTTCGATCAGCAGGGGAAATGGCGGATAAAAGGGGTTATCGGGCCTATGTCGTCGGAGGTTTTGTTCGGGATCTTCTCCTGAAACGTCCCACCTTTGACATTGACCTGGTCGTCGAGGGGAGCGGTATTGACGTGGCACGTGATCTGGCGGAGTGTGAAGGAGGCAAAGTCATTGCCCATAAAAAATTCCAGACAGCGACAGTCATATTCGATGATGGTTTTAAGATGGATATTGCCACAGCCCGCTCAGAGACCTACGAACGGCCCGGGGCTCTCCCTGTGGTCATGCGCTCGCCATTGAAATATGATCTCTACCGCCGTGATTTTACCATCAATGCCATGGCGATCTCGCTTTCCGAAGAGAGTTTCGGTGATCTTTATGACTATTTCGGAGGCTACGAAGATTTAAAAAAGGGGATATTGAAAGTCCTGCATACGATCAGCTTTATTGAGGATCCCACAAGGGTTTTAAGGGGAATACGTTTTGCCGCCCGTTTTGACTTTTCTTTCGGGAAACAGACATTGAGCCTTTTAAAAAATGCATTGGAGATGAAGGCGCTTCACTATCTTTCCGGACGCAGGATCAAAGATGAACTCTTTCTGATCTTTCAGGAAGATTATCCGGAAAATGTCTTTTCTTTGATGGAATCGCTGGAAATCTTCCCGGAGCTGATGGAAGGCACTCATTTTACTCAGGAAAAGGTGAAGGTGTTCAGGGAAATTCGCCATATTCATCATTGGTTCCGTCTGCTCTATTTAAAAAAGAAAGTGAGGGAGCGTTTTCTCTACTTGATGGCTCTTTTCAGCGGAATGGAACCCCGTTTAAAAAAAAGCTGTATTGAGCGTTTTGAATTAACTAAAAAATTTCAACAGCTTTCCGATCAAGTCGAAGAGTTTATTCAGGAGCAGTACAAAACTGTTCATGCGAAAAAGTTTCTGAAAAAAAGCCAGATCTATGACCTGTTCCGCCGCCTGGATGTCGAGGCCTTGCTTTATCTCATGGCGGCGTATTCTCATAATGAGCGCTTTCAACAATACGCTTCGCTGTTTATTATCGAGATTTCACGAAAAAAGCAATTGATCAACGGAAATGATATACAGAAGGCCGGATTAAAAAGGGGGGAAGACTTACGGAAAATTATCGATACGATCCACAGGATGCATATCGACGGGGAGATCAAAACAAGGGAAGAGGCTCTGGCCTGTTTAAAGAAGTGGGTTCCTTCTTAGAAAATGTTCTTTTTCCCCAATATTGCCCTTTGTGCGGGGCTAAGACATCAACAGAAAGCGGGCTGTGCTCTTCTTGCTGTGACAGGCTTCCTTTTATCGGGGAGAGATCCTGTATACGCTGCGGCCGGCCGCTGGGATATGAAGGTTATTGCGTTTCCTGTGTTTCCTCTTCCCGCAGTGAAGGCTGGTCGATCAGGCGTTTTCTCTTCAGGTATGACGATATCATGGCTCACTTGATTCATTTGATGAAATACAAAGGCGACAGGGCCTTGCTGCGTTTTTTTGCGCGGGAGCTGGGGGCGTTTTTCGAGCGGGTTTATGCTGTTTCCCCTCCGGCGGCGGTTGTCCCTGTTCCTCTCTCTGTCAAGAGAGAACGGCAGAGAGGTTTTAATCAGGCCCGGGAGCTCTCCCGGTTTCTGCCGCTTCCTGTTGAACAGAACTATTTGAAACGTGTTAAAAATACAAAGCCTCAGTCTGTTTTTTCTGAGACAGCTCATCGAAGAAAAAACGTGCAGGAAGCTTTTCGGGCGTCTGGGGATGTCAAGGGGCGCTATCTTCTGCTTGTGGATGATATTGTGACATCGGGTGCTACGGCGGAAGAGGCGGCGAAGACATTGAAAAGGGCAGGAGCCAAGCGTGTGGATGTTATGGCTCTTTGTCTGGCCAGGAGTTAAGATGAGTTTTAATGTAAGGCCCGTGATAAAAGAGGATAAAGCCCCTCTTGCGAACATGGTGCGCAGCCTTTGGGAAGGCACAGATTATCTTCCGGGTCTTTTCGATGATTGGGTCCGTGATAATGCCGGAGAGTTTTGTGCTGTTGAATGGGATGGGCGTTTAGTGGGCTGCGGCAAACTGACATGGCTTACTGAAAAAGATGCCTGGCTTGAAGGGCTTCGGTCGGACACTACCTTTAAACATCGGGGGATCGGAAAGGCTTTTTTAGAATATATGCTGCCCCGGGTGGCCCGGGAGAACCCGGAAACCGTCCGGTTTGCGACTTATTGGGGGAATATCGGGTCTGTTAAAAATGCTGAGCGCTTCGGTTTTCTGAAAGAAAAAGAACTGAATGTAAAGTCAAGGGAGATCGCGTCCGGTTCCATTGAATCTCCTGATGGCCGTTACCGCCCGGCAGACAGGGCAGAAAAGCGTCTCTTTTTAAACCGAACTTCTTTTTTTTCTCAATGCGGCGAGTATATTCTTGACGGCTGGCGGGCCTATCCTGTAAAAAAGGAAATCCTTGAAGTTTTGACAGATGAAAGCCGATTTTTCCGTATTTTGGATGAAGAGAGCCCTGCATGGCTCGCTTTTGCCATGGAAAACCCTCCTGCAGAAGTGAAACTCACTCTTTTTGAATGTTCTTCCCCGGGATCCGGACGCAGACTGCTCCGTTCTTTTTTGTACGAAATGCAGAAAGAGGGAATCCGCTATGTGGAAACTGTCCTTCCTGATGACCTGATACTGCGGCATGTTTTTGCCGCCGAAGGCTTTTTCAGCTGGGAGAGGGAGCATGATTATTGGATTTACGGCTTGCCCCTTTCTCTGCTGAGCGAGCGTTACGGAGGTTAAGATGTTTTATCCGCCGTTGAGAGAGCCCGAGGAATGGGAACTGATTTCTACAGGAAACCCTCGGCCGGCGTCGGCTGTCCTTATTCCTTTTATCAGAGAAGAAGGGGAGTGGTTTATTGCTTTGGAAAAAAGAACAACGGGGATCTCTCACCCGGGCCAATTCGCTTTTCCAGGCGGACATCGGGAAAGTACGGATGGGTCATTTCTTCAAACAGCCCTCCGGGAAACAACCGAGGAGATGGGAATCCCTACGGAGAGGATCACTCCCGTAGGGAAAATCGGAATCGTTGTCAATCCGGGGGGACGGGTCATCCACGGGTATGGGGGGGTTTTTAATATTTTATCACGGAAGGAACTGACTCCTTCACCGCTTGAGGTGGAGTCGATTCACTTTATTTCCCTGAAGAGCTTGCTGGTGCCTGAGGCGTTCAAGACATGCACTTTGGAGTGGAACAGGAACCCGCAGAAGGATGAGGGCCCGGTTTCCGGGTGTTTTACTCCAAAAGCTCTTGAAGAAGTATCCCGTCCGTTGAAACATGAGATTCTTTTCTTTAAGGCCCCGTTCGGCATGATCTGGGGGATTACAGGCCGTTTTCTTTTCATGGTGCGTTCTTTGGCTGCTAAAGACTCCCTGATGTCCAATTTTTCTTGACTTTCACGCCCCTTTCTTTACAATGCAACAAAAGGGTGAAGGAGAATTGTTAATGGGGAAATTTAAAGATATCATGATATGGATTATTCTCTTTTTTGTCTTTATGCTGGCCTTCAGCTGGCTGAACAAGTGGCAAAACAGAGTGAAAACAGTGGAAATCACTTACAGTGAGTTTATTGCTCAAGTGGAGACAGGAAATGTGGAGTCTGTGGATATTCAGGAAATGGATGTTTCCGGCTCTTTTAAGGAGCCTTATCCGGATCAGGCCAAAGAGTTTAAAACCGTTATCCCCCTGGATCAGGCCAATACCATTGAGCGTCTTTTAGAGCGTGAATCGGACATCAATATAAAAAAACCCTCATCGGGGGATTTGAAGCTTTTTTTGATCTATGTCCTTCCGACACTGATATTTGTCGTCTTTTTTGTCATGTTCCTGCGCAATATGCAGGGGGGCAATAATAAAGCGTTTTCCTTCGGGAAAAGCAAGGCCCGCATGATCGCCAAAGGGGATGTGGGGGTTACTTTTGCCGATGTCGCAGGATGTGAGGAAGCAAAAGAAGAATTGGAAGAGATCATTGATTATTTAAAAGCCCCCTCTCGTTTCCAACGCCTGGGGGGGAAGATCCCCAAAGGGGTTCTTTTGGTCGGGGCTCCGGGAACGGGAAAGACATTGCTGGCCAAAGCTGTGGCCGGAGAAGCCAATGTCCCGTTTCTCTCTCTCAGCGGGTCGGATTTTGTGGAAATGTTTGTCGGTGTCGGAGCAGCTCGTGTGCGGGACCTCTTTGAACAGGCGAAGCGCGGCGCTCCGGCCATTATCTTTATTGATGAAATCGATGCCGTAGGACGTTCCAGGGGCTCCGGATTGGGTGGGGGGCATGATGAAAGGGAACAGACGCTGAATCAACTCCTGGTGGAGATGGACGGATTTGAGACCAAATTAGGGGTTATTCTCATTGCGGCGACTAACCGTCCTGACGTTTTAGACCCGGCACTGCTGCGTCCGGGGCGTTTTGACCGTCAAGTCGTCGTCGATCTACCGGATGTGAAAGGACGCGAGGAGATCTTAAAAGTACACACACGCTCTATTCCGGTAAGCCCGGATGTCCGTCTTGATATCTTAGCCAAAGCAACGCCTGGTATGAGCGGGGCGGATTTAGCCAATATGACCAATGAAGCCGCTCTTCTGGCTGCCAGGGAAAATAAAGAGCAGGTCGAGATGGAGGATTTTGAAGAAGCAAAGGACAAAGTCCTTATGGGGAAGGCCAGAAAAAGCCTTGTCATCACCGATGAAGAAAAGAAACGCATCGCCTATCATGAATCGGGGCATGTGCTGATCGGTAAACTGACCAAAAACGGAGACCCTATCCATAAGGTCACCATTGTTCCCCGCGGCCGGGCACTGGGAGTGACTCATTTCCTTCCCCTGGACCAAAAACATCTCTACACCAAAGATTATCTCACCGGATTGATGGAGCGGATCCTCGGAGGGCGTGCAGCCGAAGAGATCGTCTTCGATGAATACAGCAGTGGAGCTGCTGACGATTTAGAGCGGGTCACCGATATTGCCAGGAAGATGGTGACAAATTGGGGAATGAGTGAAGAGATTGGCCCGGTGACTTTCGGAAAAAAAGAGGAGCATATTTTCCTGGGCCGGGACCTCGGAAGCAGCCGTGACTTTAGTGAGAATACAGCTGAGAGGATTGACAGGGCTGTGGGAAAGATCGTCTTTGAAGCCTATAAAAAAGCCAAGACCATTTTGGAGAAGAATAAAGATACGCTGATCCGCTTAGCTGAGGCCCTTCTTGACAGGGAAGTTTTGGAAGCACCTGAAATCGATGCACTGATAGAAGAAGGGCAGGGGCGAAATGGATAAGGAAAAAATCAAAAAAGCCGTACGATCCCTGTTAGAAGCTATCGGAGAAGACCCGGACAGGGAAGGCCTTTCAGCGACTCCGTCAAGGGTTGCCGACATGTATGAAGAGATCTTCAGCGGCCTGGAAAAAAGAGAAGAGGAATTAACGAAGATCGTTGTGACCTTTCATGCTAATTTTGATGAAGATGAAATGGTCATTGTCAAAGACATTCCTTTTTATTCTATGTGTGAGCATCATCTCCTTCCCTTTTTCGGAAAAGCTCATGTGGCCTATATTCCGAAAGAGAACCGCGTGACCGGACTCAGCAAGATCGCCCGGGCGGTGGACCTGATTTCACGGGCGCCCCAACTTCAAGAACGCCTTACAACGCAAATTGCCGATACATTGATGACCCTGGTTCAACCTTTAGGTGTTTTTGTTATTGTTGAAGCAGAACATCTCTGTATGATTATGAGAGGAATAAAAAAACCGGGGTCCAAAACCGTGACTTCGGCCATGAGAGGGGCCTTTAAACGCAAATCGACACGCGAAGAAGCATTATTCCTGATCAAGGGAGGTCACTGATATTAATTTTTTGATCTATCTTCAAAACATCACAATCCTTGATATTCTGGATATTTTAATCGTCACAACGATTGTTTACTATCTTCTTATGACATTCCGAGGGATCAAAGCTCTTCAGATGACAATACTGTTGCTGATCATCCTTTTCCTTTTCTTTGCTGCTCAATGGCTGCAATTGAACCTTCTTCATTATCTGAGCAGTGTTTTGTTGGTGATCTGGGGGGTCTTTTTCCTTTTGATCTTTCAGCCTGAGTTCCGTAATATTTTGACGAAGGTCTCTAAACTTCCGCTTTTTTCCTTCATATTGCGTAAAGCTGTTTCAGAGGAAGAGGCCTATATCAATGAGATCATTGAAGCGGTTATGGAGATGTCTTCTAAAAGAATCGGAGCTCTCATTGTATTTGAGCAGAATACGGATATACGAAATTACATCGATAATGCGGTTATTTTAGATGCTGCCGTCACAAAAGAGCTTTTGGTTACGATCTTCTCTCTCAATACACCCCTTCACGACGGAGCCGTTATTATTCGAAACGGTCGTGTTTACGCAGCACGCTGTGTCCTTCCTTTGCCTGAGGGGGCCAATATTCCCCGTGAATTCGGGACAAGGCATCGGGCTGCCGTCGGGCTGAGCGAGTTGACGGATGCGGGTGTCATCGTCATTTCTGAAGAGACTAAGCGCATCTCTTTTGCCCACAGAGGACAGTTCCTGACACGGGGGATGAATCGAAATGAAGTGAAAGATATTCTTTATGATCTTCTGATTGAAAAGGAAAAATTGGGACAGGAAACTGCCGGCCCGGAAAAGAGAGAGGAGAACGATGCAAAAGAAACCCCGTAAGTTCCCCTCAGAGTTTTTTTTGAGAAATACCCTCTATAAGATCCTGGCTTTGGTTATCGCTCTGCTCTTGTGGTTTTCATTGGTCCGTCACCGGGTCGTGACAGAGACCCTTTATTTGCCGATCCGGTTTTCAGGATTAAAAGAAAACCTGGTCATTGCCTCCTTCGAACCGTCTGAGGTGGCTGTCTTTATCCGGGCCAAGGGGGTAGAGATCATGCAGATGAAAAAAAAGGAACTTTATTACGATGTTCATCTGGCAGGATTTGAAAAAGGGAAATATGAATTAGAGATGGATAAACGCCATATCATGGGAACAGAGAATCTCAGCCTTTTCGAGTTGACGGAGAGATATCATGCTGTCCAGGTCGTTATCGATGAAAAAGAAGAGAAGTATGTTCCCATAAATATTGTTTCAAAAGGGGCTCCCCCCCGGGGCTATAAGCTTTTGGAGCCTATTATTCTGATGCCCTCTGTCGTCAAAGTCCGCGGCCCTAAAAGTGTCCGGGCCTTGGAGACTTCCCCTGTGGACATTGAAGGGAAAACAGAATCTTTTCAAAAAGAAGTGACATTAAATATCCCTGAACATACAACCTTGCTTCGCAACGAAGATGACAAGGTCTTTGCTCAGATCGAGATCGTGAAGTTGAAAACTGTTGAGATTCAGGAGATTCCTCTTCGGATCAAGGGGAGCTATTCACTTGTTTATCCGAAAGTCGTAACACTGAAGATGGAGGTCCCCGTTTCGATGGAAGGAGAGGCGCTTCGCAGAAGCGTCGATGTTGAGTTGGATTTGCAGGGATATGAAAAGGGGAACTATAACCTTGTCCCCTCCATCACACATCCGGAAGGTGTCAGTTTAATCGATCTACATCCCAGCAGCATTCAAGTCATCATTGAATAAGGCCGGTTGAAAAAGACAGGCCTTTATGATATGATAAAGGAAATACTCCCATTGAAAGGGGTTTTATGGAAAAATTGATCAAAGAGATCAAAGAAGCCGGTAAAGATAATAAGGTCACAGTGATGGCGCTGCAGGGGTACCTTGATTCAGGGACTTCCAATATTCTTGTCCAGCGTTTTACCCGTTTGCTGGCGGAAGACAAGCTTTACTTCGTTTTAGATATGGCTGAAGTGGAGTTCGTGGCCGCTGTAGGGTGGAATACGATTATCGGCGTTTTGAACAATATCAAATCGGGCGGAGGGGATATTCACATCACAGCATTGAGACGAGACCCTGAAAAGGCTTTTCATCTTCTGGAATATGACCGGGTCCTCTCATATTACAAGGAATCTGCAGATGCGATCCTCTCTTTTTATGATTCCCGGATACCGGTTACAGAGATTGAGAATATCAACCTTGATACGGTAGAGGATTTTACAGGAGTCCGCTACCTTACATTAAAAGAAAAAATATCACGGATACTGGAGACTTATCCCGATATCAGCATTTTCAAAATGAAACAGCTGCTGAAGACTCCTGCTTATGATTATACGAAAGTCTCTCTCTTATCATTGATAATGACAAAAGGCAAAATAACCGGCCGTAAAGGCCGTTAGGAGTTAAGATATGGCTGACCCGAAACGTTACAAAAATGTCTACTCAAGGGTAGGGGAGCTTCTGATAAGCAAAGGTCTGATCACCGGGGAACAGCTCAATGCCGCTTTGGATTATCAAAAAAAAGAAGGCATAAAGCTGGGAAAGGCCATTGTCGAATTAGGCTTAGTGGACAAAGACGATTTTTTGGGGGTCTTGGCCGAGCAGTTAAACGTCGACCTTGTCACAAAGGACATGTTTTTCAATGTCAGTCCTGATGCCGTCTATAAGATTCCCAGAGAAGTCGCTCAAAAATATAATGTTCTTCCCATCCGCTATGATCAGCGTACAGATAAGCTTTATGTGGCCACAGAGCATCCTGAGGATATTATCCTTCTGGAAAACTTAAAAAGCATCGTCTCAATGAATATTGTGACCATGCTGGCTGATGCCGAAGATATCAGTTCCAGCATCGAAAGGCTTTATTCTGAGATCCAAAAAGTCAAAGAGATCCAGATGGAAACCGAAGGAGAGATCTCTTTCGGCCAGGAGGAGGAGCGGGAACCGGAAATGGTGGTCTCAGAAGAGGATGAGGCTCCGGCCATACGTCTTGTCAATTATATTCTCATCGAAGCCATCAATAAGAATGCTACGGATATTCATATCGAGCCCTTTGAATATATGCTGAAGATCCGTTTCCGTATCGACGGCAAGCTTTTGGAGATCGTCACGCCGCCCAAAAAACTTCAGCCTGCTATTATTTCCCGGATCAAGATCATTGCCAATATTAATATTGCGGAGAAACGTATTCCTCAGGATGGCCGATTTTCATTTAAACATAAAAACTATAATGTGGATATCCGCGTTTCGACTCTACCCACCAGCTATGGAGAAAAGATCGTCATGCGGATTTTGAACAAATCCATGGGTTTGCTGGATGTCGAAAGCCTTGGGATATCTCCCCGGGTCTTGCCCCAGTTCATTGATAATTTCAAAAAACCTTATGGCATTATTCTTGTTTCCGGCCCCACCGGAAGCGGTAAAACAACGACCATGTATGCGATTTTACAAGAATTGGTGACTCCTGATAAAAATATCATTACTATCGAAGACCCCATCGAGTACAATATGGATAATGTCAACCAGGTTCAGGTGAATGAGAAAGCCGGATTGACTTTTGCAGCCGGATTGCGCTCCATGCTTCGCCAGGATCCTGATGTCATCATGGTCGGGGAGATCAGAGACAGGCAGACAGCTGAGATCGCTATCAGGGCAGCTTTGACAGGGCACATGGTCCTTTCTACGATACATGCCAATGACGCCCCGGCTACTGTAGCCCGTCTTTTAGATATGGGGATTCCTCCCTACCTGGTCGGCTCATCTTTGAATATGGTCGTTGCTCAGCGCCTTGTCAGGCGCATCTGTGACAGTTGTAAAGAGGCGTATGTGGCTGACAGTGAGGCATTAGAGAAATACGGGCTGAAAAAAGACACGGTGCTTCACAGGGGGCAGGGGTGTTTATCCTGTAACAACACCGGCTATTCAGGGCGCCTGGGTATATTCGAAATCCTCTCAGTAAGCAAGCCGTTACGGAAGATGATCTACCGCAATGCAGACTCCGATGAATTAAGGGGGGAAGCCTTAAGTGAAGGGATGTTCTTGATGCGCGATGATGGGATGGAGAAGGTCGAACGGGGGATCACGACTGTAGACGAAGTCTTCGCTGCGACTTTCGGAGAGGACTAGAATGCCCGAATATCGCGTCACTTATTTTGAGACCAACGGAAGTAAAGTGAAACAGGATATTTTTGCCGTCAATAAGGAAGAGCTTGTTTCCATGCTCCGGGATAAGGATAAGACAATCCTGGATATCCGTGAAAAAGGAGCCGTTTCGAAATACTCCTTTTCTGATTTTATCAAGGCTTTAAACCGCATCAATATTTCCGGGACATCGGTCGACAGCACCACATTGATCATGTTCTCTCGCCAACTGGGGTCAATGATCTCAGCCGGCCTTCCCATTATGCAGTCATTGGAGACATTGGCCCGGGATGAGAAGAATGATGAGTTTAAAACCATTCTGGGGCGCGTGATAGATGACATCCGCGGAGGAGTCGCCTTTTCAGACTCTATAGCAAAGTACCCTAAAGTCTTTGACCGGCTTTTCGTCAATATGATTAAAAGCGCAGAGGCCTCCGGAGGGCTGGATGTGACTCTTATCAGCATCAGTGAATATATGGAGCGGCTCAAAGATATTCGCGATAAAATTAAGTCAGCGACACGTTATCCGCTTTTTGTCTTCTCTTTTATCCTTTTAGCCACATTAGGTGTGATGCTTTTTGTCATTCCGAAATTTAAAAAGATCTATACCGACATGGGGGCGGATCTTCCTTCTATTACGCTGATGATTATGAATGCCGCTGAATTTATGCGGAAAAATTTCTTTTTCCTGTTCATTTTCATCACAGGCCTGATTCTGCTGATGAAATATCTTATCCGCAGCAATGAATCTGTGAGATACCATTATCATAATTTTTTGCTGAAATTCCCGAATCTGGGCCCGATTTATCAGATGGGCATTTTGGTCAATTTTTCCAAGACCTTCGGCCTGCTTATCTCATCGGGTATCAATATTCTGGAGTCGTTGGAGCTTTCCCGGAATATTATTAATAATGAGATCTATCGCCGCTCGCTGGAGCGTGTCCGTAAAAAGATTCAGCAGGGATATACCATTTACGGCAGTATGCAGGAGGAAGGCTCCATTTACCCCTCTATTATGGTTCAAATGGTAGGCACAGGAGAAGAGACAGGCTCTCTGGATGAAATGCTTCTAAAGTTCAATCAATTCTATGATAATGAGATTAATAAAAAGGTGGATAGGATCAGTCAGATCATTGAACCCATGCTGATTGTCTTCATGGCTGTTGTGGTTATGATCCTGACCTTAGCCATTTATATGCCGATTTTTTCCATGGGAAAAGCTATGCAGGGATATTAAGGCTGAAAATATTTGATTTGAAGACGAGACCCCTGTATACTCGCTTCAAAAAAGGGGGAATATGAAAGTCATCCTTGCGGGCATGAACATCGATGCCTCTCTTCTTTCGCTTATACGCTCTGCATTGCTTGATGAAGAACCCCGGGCCCGGGAAGAGTTGATCCGTCTGTTAAAAGCCGGAGCTTTGACACCCGAGACTCTTTCTGCAGCCTATGCCCGGATCAGCCGCTCTCCGGTTTCCGTAGAAGATCTGAGAAAGGCCGCTGTAGAGGAAGTGGAGAAGGCCCGCCGCTCCAATGAAAAAATCATTTATGGGATGGGGCACGGTTCTATTGCAGAGCATGCCGTCTTTAATTTTGATATTTTAGGAATATCCCGATTGGCATCAGAATGGCTTCAGGAGCATCGGCTTGTCTCTTTTACGGAAAAGTCTCAGCGGTATATCAAATTAGATAAAGACTATATTGTCCCGGACGAGATCAAAGATGATAAAGAGCTCACAAGAGAATTTAATGAGCGGTTGAGCCGGGGAGCCTTTCTCTACAATAAATATTATACTGCAATAATGAATTATCTGAAAGAGCATGAGCCTCATTTGTCTGAACGTGACCGCTCGGGAAAAGCTAAGGAAGATGCCCGTTATATTCTTTCTCTGGCCACGACATCACAGATGGGAATGACTGTGAATGCCCGCAATCTGGAATATATCCTTCGAAAGCTGGCCGCTTCTCCCCGTTTTGAATTGCAAAAACTGGGGGAGATGCTTTACAGGCTTGTCAGGGACATTGTTCCTTCCCTGGTTGTCTTTCATGAACCCGGCGAGTATGATCTGAAACCCTGGAAAGGACGTTTTTCAGTGAAGGCGGAGCGGCTCGAGCCGGGGCCGGAAACAGTTCGTCTGATATCCAGGACCAATGACGGAGAAGATAAGGTGATTGCCGGCCTGATTTTCCAGGATTCTCCGTATGATTATCAGTCCGTTTTGGATCATTTGACATCTGTCGATAAGAAGGGAATCGTCAAAGAAGTTATGAAGGGGATCAATTTTTATGACAGTGTTGACCGGGCCTTTGAATTAGCATCCGCTACCTTTGAAGTCCTTGTCTCTGCGTCCTGTTATGCCCAGCTGAAGCGTCATCGGATGATGTCCCGGTTGGCGGGAAGTTACGCGCCTGATCTTGGGGTCACTGTTCCGGATTCCATTAAAGCCATAGGGGAGGAAGAAAGCTTTCTGGAAGAGGTGGAAAAAGTCAACGAGTTTTATGATAAAGTGAAAATATATGACAGAAACGGAGCTGATTATGTTCTTACCAATGCCCATCGCCGGAAAGTGACGGTGAAAGCAAATCTGCGGGAATGGTATCATTTTGTCAGGCTCAGAAGCGATATTCATGCCCAATGGGAGATCCGGGCTTTGTCCGAAAGGATAAGATCAAAGCTGAATGAGGCGTACCCTCTTTTAACAGGCCTTCTTCTGGGGAAGGATGATTTTATGAGATTAAAAACTGAGAAAAAGGGAGAATAATATGAGATTATCAATTTACGGGGCAGCCCGGACGGTAACAGGGTCAAAACATCTTTTGGAAACAGCCGGGAAACAGCTTCTCGTCGATTGCGGTCTCTTCCAGGGCAAGAGAAAAGAGGCTTTCGAAATGAACAAAAAGCTGGAGGGCATCGAACCGGAGGCCGTAGACGCCGTTCTTTTGACGCACGCCCATATAGATCATTCGGGAAGCATCCCCACATTGGTCAGCCGTGGTTTTGAAGGGGATATTGTTTGTACCCATGCGACCCGGGATTTGGCCAATATTATGCTCAGGGATTCTGCGCATATCCAGGAATTCGATGTGGCTTATGTGAACAAGAAAAGGGCCAGGCAGGGGAAAAACCTGTTTGAGCCGCTTTACGTCATGGATGATGCCATTAAAGCCCTTGAATATTTCGTCAGTTATAATTATAACCGGATATTTTCTCTGAACGACGATGTCAACCTGAAATTTTATGATGCCGGCCATATTTTAGGCTCTGCTATGATCATGGTTCAATCGGAAGGGAAGAATATTCTCTTTTCCGGAGATCTGGGACGGAATCATCTCCCGATTCTGAAAGACCCTGATGCTGTCGATATCCCGACAGATTATCTGGTGATCGAAAGCACATACGGGGACCGCCTTCATGATAATATTGAAAACATGGAAAAAGACTTGGGCCGGATTATCAGCAAAACCGTTAACCGGGGAGGAAAAGTCATTATTCCTTCTTTCTCCGTAGGGCGGACACAGGAAGTCGTCTACGCTTTGCACCGGCTCTTTCTCCGTAAAGAGATCCCCGATGTCCCTGTCTTTGTGGACAGCCCCCTCAGTGTCAATGCGACATCAGTGTTCCGCCTTCATGCGGAATGCTTTGACAGGGAGACACAAGATTTCCTCATCAAAGAGGGGGACCCGTTCGGCTTTGATTCTTTACGTTATATTCAGCACGTGGAAGATTCGAAAAAGCTGAATGATTCTGATGAGCCTATGGTGATTATTTCGGCTTCGGGCATGGCGGAAGCCGGACGCATTCTTCACCATTTGAAAAATAACATTGAAGATGAGCGCAATACTGTTCTTTTTGTGGGTTTTCAGGCTCAAAATACTTTGGGTAGGAAAATATTGACAGGGGAGAGCCCTGTGAAGATATTCGGAGAGCCTTATGAAGTCCATGCCGGAATCGAGCGCATTGAGTCTTTTTCTGCTCATGCGGATCGGGATGAATTATTGGGCTTTGTCAGAAACTTAAAAACACAGCCTAAAAAAATCTTTGTGGTTCACGGAGAAGAAGATTCCGCCTTGGCGTTTGCTGAATCCCTTAGACAAATAACGCCTGCAGAGGTCTTTGTCCCTGAGATGGGAGAATCCTTCGAGCTTTAGTTCCTTCGCGCGTGCTTATCTGTCTTGACAAAGGAAGAAGGGCCATTATAATACTGCTCGTACGTGCCCGTAGCTCAATGGATAGAGCGACAGACTCCGGATCTGTAGGCTGAAGGTTCGACTCCTTTCGGGCACATTGCTTTTGGCAGGGAAAACAATGAAAAAAAAAATCTCAAAGGGCATTATCGCCCTCATTTTTCTTATCCTCTTCATCATCGGGGCATACTATTATTTCAATCGTGGCCAGGCTCCTGATTATTTCCCCGATGACACAGTGGCTTTTGCAAAAATCCGATCTTTTAAATCTTTTCTTCATTTAGATTCCCCTGTTATCGACCAATATATCGGTGATTTTAAAGATAAAGCATGGATCCGCTGGCTTCCCGATAAGGATTTTTATGTGGCGGTGGATAAAGAGAAGAATTATTATATTTTTATCGAACTTTCTTTTCTGGCTCCGCTTTTAAAATCATTGGGAACCGTTGAGGGGAATATTCTATGTATTTCCAGCAATCCCGGCTATATTCTGAAACCGGGTTCTGTTCATCCCCGGCAAAAAGAACGAATGAAGGGCGGCGGAGATCTGCGCTTTGTTCTGAACAAATCCGATGAGTTTTTTCCTGAGATCGAGGCCGGTGACAGCATATGGGGAAGGGCCGATGTCTTAAAAAAGCATAATGCTGTGAAGATATCCTATTCTTTTGAGAACCCTCTGAGAGGGGAAGCAGGGCAGGCGGCAGCAGAGAAAAGCCTGAAATATGTTCCTGCAGATGCTAATTTTCTCCTAAAAGTCAACATGTCTGATTTTGAGAAACATTACGCTCGTTTGCGTAAAATGGTTTTTTCCACACAGTTGTTTCAAAATTTTTTAAAAACCCGTAAAAATGTTTTTGAAAAAACAGGAATCGACATTGAAAAGCAGATCATGCCCCTTTTGGAAAAGGGGATGCTCATCGGGGCCCGCAACGGAGATGATTATTTTGCTGTCATGGGAAAAGAAGAGGGCTCCCGTGAAATGGCCGCCATGGCCCGTGAACTGGAAAAACGTTACCCCGTAGCCTTCAGGGAGAGGGATTTTGACGGCATCAAAGCCACCACAGTCGAGATAACGGGAATTACAGGGGTTTTGGCCAGAAGTTTTTTTAAAAAGAAAATAGAAGGGGTGAAAAAGCCTTATTATCTTCCGATGGATGACTATCTTCTTTTTTTTGACAGTCTACCGGCTGTGAAGATCTATCATAACAAAAGGTTGACCATCGGTATACGCCCTTCTTCCCGCCCCGGGGAGTTCATCAAAGGCCTTATGGCGCGGCCGTCTCATCTCAGTCTCTATATGGACAGTCTCTATCTCAATGCTGTTTACCCCGATGAGAGTGTATTTAATAATTTTTCCAGGATTTTTATTTCAGCAGACTTTGCTGAAAGAGAGATCCAGGGCGATGTTGTCATTAAATTGAAGCGAAACATTCAAACGGAGGATGATGTATGAAAATTTTAGTGCTTAATTCAGGGAGTTCTTCCATCAAATTTCAAATGTTGGATATGGCCACGAAAGAGACTCTCATCAAAGGGCTTGTGGAACGCATCGGGTTGGAAGAATCTTTGATTTCCTGGAAATCAGGCGGGGAGAAGTATAAAAAAACAATGCATTTCCCCGGGCATAAGGAGGGATTAGCCGCAGTGTTGGATATATTAAAGGATCGTGATCACGGGGTCATCTCAGATTTTAATGAGATCGATGCTGTGGGACATCGCTATGTCCATGGTGGAGAGATCTATAAGGATTCCGCTGTTGTCACAGAAGAGGATATTGCGGCGTTGGAAGGGCTGAATCACCTGGCTCCCCTTCATAATCCGCACAATTTAGTGGGTGTCAGGGCTATGCTGGAACTGATTCCCCGTGTTCCCAATGTGATCGTCTTTGACACCTCTTTTCATTCGAGGATGCCCGAGAAAGCCTATATGTTTGCGTTACCGTATGAGCTTTATGAAAAGTACGGTATTCGCCGTTACGGTTTTCACGGGACTTCTCATCACTATGTGGCTTTGGAAGCAGCTTCAATGATCAATAAACCTTTTGAGAAATCCAAAATCATCACCTGTCATATGGGGAACGGGACCTCTTTCAGCGCTGTTCAGAACGGCCATTCCGTAGACACCTCGTTAGGCTTCAGTACAATGTGCGGTATTCCCATGGGAACACGAGCCGGAGATTTCGACCCGGGGATTTTGACTCATCTGCTCAATACCGGAGATTTCACTTCTGATGACTTACATGACTTGATCTACAAAAAAAGCGGAATGCTGGGAGTTTCCGGTATCTCCAGCGATATGAGGGATATCGAACAAAAGGCATGGAATGAAAAAGATAAAAGGGCACAGCTGGCCCTTGATCTTGTCCATTATCATGCAAAAAAATATATCGGGGCGTATTTATCTGTGATGAACGGCGCCGATGCTTTGGTTTTCACCGCAGGCATCGGAGAGAACGGATGGGAGACCCGCGAAGAGATCTGCAGTGACATGGAATTTTTAGGGATTCAGATCGACAGGGAGAAAAACAAGGTCCGGGGAAAAAGAGTTGATATATCAGCTCCCGGAAGCCGTGTTAAAGTCCTTGTTATCCCTACCAATGAAGAGCTTATGATTGCCGAAGAGACGTTGTCCTTGACTCAAAACAGGTAAGGAGGCTATTGTGGAGGAATTCAAAAAAATAAAGAAAGCTCATGACCAATGGGAAGAGACGACAGTCAAAAAGGTTACCAGCCGCTTTCCCGAAAGAAAAGAGACCTTTGTCACAGGCTCAGATATTCCCGTAGAAAGGGCTTATTACCCCGCTTCCTTTGATGAGGAAAAATGGAATGAAGAAATCGGGTTCCCCGGCGAGTATCCTTTTACTCGGGGTGTTCAGCCTACGATGTATAGAGGACGCTTTTGGACCATGCGTCAATATGCCGGGTTCGGGACGGCAGAGGAGTCCAATAAACGTTATAAATACCTTTTGGAGCAGGGTCAGACAGGGCTTTCTGTGGCTTTTGATTTACCTACACAGATAGGGTATGATTCCGACGACAATATGAGTATCGGAGAAGTGGGGAAGGTCGGTGTCGCTATTGATACGTTAAAAGATATGGAGATCCTTTTCGACGGGATTCCCCTGGATAAGGTCTCCACATCGATGACGATCAATGCCCCGGCATCAGTCCTTTTGGCGATGTACATTGCCGTAGGTGAAAAACAGGGAGTTTCCCGGGATCAATTGAGAGGCACCATTCAGAATGATATTCTCAAAGAGTATATTGCCCGCGGGACATATATTTTTCCTCCCGAGCCTTCAATGCGGTTGATTACCGATATTTTTGAGTTTTGTTCTCAGGAAGTCCCTAAATGGAACACCATCAGTATTTCCGGATATCATATCAGAGAGGCCGGCTCAACAGCCGTTCAGGAAGTGGCTTTTACCATCGCCGACGGCATGGAATATGTCAATGCAGCTGTTAAAGCGGGGTTGGATGTGGATCAATTCGCCGACAGACTCTCCTTCTTTTTTAATGCCCACAATGACCTTTTGGAAGAAGTGGCCAAATACAGAGCCGCTCGTCGGATCTGGGCTGTCATTATGAAAGAAAGATTCAAAGCGCGCTCGTCGAAATCTCAGATGCTGCGTTTTCATACCCAGACCGGCGGCTCTACGCTCACAGCTCAACAGCCGGACAATAATATTGTCAGGGTGGCGATTCAGACTTTGGCTGCCGTGCTGGGTGGTACACAAAGCCTGCACACCAATTCCAAAGATGAAGCTTTGGCCTTGCCGACAGAGGACTCTGTGCGCATTGCATTAAGAACCCAGCAGATCGTAGCTCATGAGTCCGGAGTGGCCAATACGGTGGATCCTTTAGCCGGGTCTTACTATGTTGAGGAATTGACCAATAAGATCTATCATGAGGCCATGGCTTATATTGAAAAGATTCAGGAGATGGGCGGCATGGTCAAAGCAATAGAGAAGGGTTATGTGCAAAAAGAGATTCAGGATGCCGCTTACCGTTATCAGAAAGATGTTGAAAAAGGAGAGCGTATTGTCGTCGGAGTGAATAAATTTGCCGTAAAAGAAGAAGCCCCGAAGGATCTTTTAAAAATGGATCCTACGCTGCGTGAAATTCAAATCAAAAAACTGGCCCATATCAAACAAGAGCGTGATAACGAGGCCGTCCGCCGCTCTTTGCAAAACTTGGAGGAAGCGGCGAAACGGAGCGATGTAAATCTGATGCCTTTGATCATAGAAGCCGTCAAAGGTTACGCCTCATTAGGGGAGATCTGTAATGTGCTCCGCGATGTTTACGGTGAGTATCGCGAGTCCATTGTTCTTTAGAGGAAGGGGACGTCATGAAAGAAAAAAAATTGAGAATACTGATTGCCAAGCCCGGACTGGACGGACATGACCGCGGGGCTAAATATGTCGCCAGAGCTTTAAAAGATGAAGGCTATGAAGTGATCTATACCGGAATCCGTCAGACAGCGGAGAGTATTGTCAAGACGGCGATTCAGGAAGATGTCGATTTTGTGGGGTTAAGCCTTTTGTCCGGAGCCCATAATGAACTCTTTCCAAAAATCGTGGAACTGCTGAAAGAAAACGATGCCGAAGATATTGTAGTCTTTGGGGGCGGTGTCATCCCGGAGGAAGATATTCCTTTCCTCCGGGAGAAGGGGATTCAGGCTGTTTTTACGCCGGGGACTCCTATTAAGACGATCGTTGATTTTATTGAATCCCAAAGGAATGATTGAGTAGATGAGAGACTTAGCCCGTGATATTGTCCTGGGGAAGACCCGGGCTATTGCCCGGGGTATTTCTCTGGCCGAAAATGACAGCCTGGGACGTGAAGAACTCATTGACCTGCTTCATCCCCATACGGGGAAAGCAAGGATTTTGGGGATCACAGGCCCTCCGGGAGCAGGAAAAAGCACATTGGCTGATCTTTTGATTGCCGGAGAGCGCCGCAAGGGCCATAAAGTGGCTGTCGTGGCTGTAGATCCCAGTTCGCCCTTTACCGGAGGGGCTCTTCTCGGTGACCGGTTGAGAATGCAATCCCATGCAGAGGATGAGCATGTCTTTATCCGGTCCATGGCTTCACGGGGTCATCTCGGCGGAGTTTCACGGGCTACGGTCGATGCTATTAAAGTTTTGGATGCGGCCGGCTTTGATACTGTGATCGTCGAGACGATCGGCGTGGGACAGACAGAAGTCGATATCATCGAACTGACAGACCTTGTCCTGTTGGTTCTGGTCCCCGGAATGGGAGATGAAATACAGGCGATGAAAGCCGGAGTCATGGAGATCGGCGATATTTTCGTCATCAATAAAAGCGATAAAGAGGGGGCCGATAAGCTTCGGACGGAAGTGGAGTATGTCCTGGGGTTTAAATATGCCCATGAAATGGAGAAGATGAATCCTGTCTGTATGGTTTCGGCCAAAATGAAGCAAGGCTTGGAGGCGTTGGAAGAGGAAGCCGAAGAATGGTTTCAGCATCTCAGCCTTTCCGGACTTTTGGAGCAAAAAAGAAAAGAACGGATACAGAAAGAGCTAAAACGCATCTTTTCGGCAAAAATCCATGAATTGCTTGACAAAAAAATGGATTTTTATAATAATGTGGAGGAATGGGCGGAGATGATCTATCAGAAAAAGGTTCAACCCTACCGTTTTATAAATGAAAGTTTGCACGATTTTTTAAAAAAGGAGAGTGAATGACTATGATCAGAAAGATCAACCATGTCGGAATCGCCGTCTCGTCTTTGGATGAGCATATTCCTTTTTACCGTGATGTCTTAGGTTTGACGTTCGCCGGTACAGAGGAAGTGCCTGGGCAGAAAGTGCGGGTAGCGATGTTTCAAGTGGGTGAGGTCAAAATCGAACTTTTGGAGCCCCTTTCAGAAGAGAGTCCCATAGCCAAATTTATTGAAAAAAAGGGGGAAGGGATTCATCATCTTGCTTATGAGACCGATGATATTGAAAACGAACTGGAGGGAATGAAAGCTAAAGAAATACGCTTGATCGATGAAGAGCCTCGACACGGGGCTCATGGGAGCCGTATTGCTTTTCTTCATCCCAGATCATCTGCCAAAGTATTAACAGAATTATGCCAATCCGGAGAGGAGTAGGATTATGTCCATCGACCGCAAAATTTTGGATTTGAAAGAAAAAATGGAAAAGTCCCGTTTCGGGGGCGGAGCACCCGCTATCGAAAAACAGCATGCCCGGGGGAAAATGACTGCACGGGAACGTATTGAACTGCTTATGGATCAGGGGAGTTTTGAAGAGATCGATGCGTTGAGGACTCATAACTGTAATGAATTTGGTATGGAAAAGAAAAAATATTACGGAGACGGAATGGTGACAGGATACGGTACCGTTGAAGGGCGCCTGGTCTTTGTCTATTCCTTTGATTTTACGGTGATCGGGGGGTCTCTTTCTGAAACTGTAGCGGCGAAAATCGTAAAAATCATGGAGATGGCTGCCAAAACCGGGGCTCCGATGGTGGGGATCAATGATTCTGGCGGAGCACGCATTCAGGAAGGTGTCGGAGCATTGGCCGGATATGCGTCCATTTTTTACCGCAATGTCATGTATTCGGGCGTTGTGCCCCAGATCACGGCTATAGTGGGGCCCGCTGCAGGCGGGGCTGTCTATTCTCCTGCAGTGACGGATTTTATCTTCATGGTGAAAGAGACGTCTCAAATGTTTGTCACCGGCCCGAAGGTGGTAAAGGCCGTTACACATGAAGATGTGACCAAAGAGGAGTTGGGCGGAGCGATGGTCCATGCGACAAAAAGCGGTGTGACCCATATGACTTATGATAATGAAAAGGACCTTTTTGAAGGAATTCGTGCTCTCCTCTCTTATCTGCCGCAAAACAATACCGAAGAGCCGCCTGCGTCCAACACGGAAGACCCGGTGGACCGTGTTGATGAGGAGCTGAATTATATTATTCCTGATAACCCCAATAAGCCCTATGATGTCAAAGATATCATTACCCGAATCGTAGATGACGGAAAGTTTTTTGAAGTGCAGGAGTATTATGCTCCCAATATTGTGATCGGTTATGGGCGTTTAAACGGAAAAAGCATCGGGATCGTCGCAAATCAGCCAAAGCATTTGGCCGGTGTTCTGGATATTAATGCATCAGTCAAAGCGGCACGTTTCGTGCGCGTTTGCGATGCTTTTAATATTCCGATTATCACCTTTGAAGATGTCCCCGGATTTATGCCCGGGACTGTTCAGGAATACGGCGGTATTATACGCCACGGGGCCAAGCTTCTTTATGCCTATGCGGAAGCGACAGTTCCGCGGATCACTGTGATCACAAGGAAAGCCTACGGCGGGGCCTATTGTGTCATGAACTCGAAACAGTTGAACGGGGACCTGATCTTTGCCTGGCCGTCTGCCGAGATCGCGGTAATGGGGCCTAAAGGGGCCAGCGAGATCGTCTTTTCCAAAGAGATCGCTGAGTCGGAGGATCCTGCTGCCAAACTGCAGGAAAAAGAAGATGAATACCGGGAAAAATTTGCAAACCCCTATGTGGCGGCTTCACGGGGAGACGTGGATGATGTCATCGAGCCGAAAATGACCCGTTATAAGCTCATCAAGGCTTTAGAGATGCTTTGGAATAAGCGTGACACGAATCCGCCTAAAAAACACGGGAATATCCCGTTGTAGGAGGGGGATATGCTTAATTTCATATTATTACAAGCGTCAGTGGATGTTGCTGAAACGACTTTACAACCTTTCCATGGCGGGAATGTGGCCGTCAGCGGCATTGTAACTGTTTTTTTCGGCCTTATTCTTATCGCATTGCTCATTGCTCTTTTTAACGTTGTTTTCAGCCGCTCTTTGAGAAAGAAGACCAAGGCTGACATTCCCGGCCAATCTACCGGCTCCGGATTGAAAGAAGAGAAGGGCATAATTGTCTATGATGATGTTGAAAACGATGTCTTGGCTGCTATCGGGGCGACCATTGAGCTGTACAAACGTCTTCATATGGACGATCTTCAAAGTAAAGTGAATTTCCGCAAAGGGCGGGAACAGTCCGGATGGAAAGCCGGCGTAAATTACGGCCATAGATTATAGGGGGGATTATGAAGGAAATCACGCTTGAGATAAACGGTAAAGAATACAAAGTCAAAGTCGAGGAGTTCGGAGCTGAACGGGCCCGCCTTTCTGTCAATGGGATGGAATATAATGTCGGTTTAAAAGACCTGGGAGAACCCAAAGCCTTGGATATAAGGCCTTCGGCTCGTCCTGTGAAAAGAGAAACGACACCATCTCAGGGAGAATCTTTGCGCAAGCCGAAAGAAGTCGTGGGATCAGGGCATGTAACAGCTCCGTTGCCGGGCTTGATTTTAGAGATAATGGTTAAAGAAGGCGACCAGGTCAAAGCCGGCCAGGATGTGGTCATTATGGAAGCTATGAAAATGGAGAATGAAGTCCAGTCGACACAGGAAGGGACTGTTAAAGAGATAAAGGTCAAACGCGGGGATTCTGTTTACGAAGGAGATATCCTCATCGTCCTGGAATAAAGGAGCAAATGATGTTATTGATCTCTCAGTCCGGTTTGCCGGCCTCATTGGAAAGCCTGTTGACCATGTTCCGTGATATTTTAAGCAATACAGGGTTTGCCCATATGGAATGGGGCAATGTTATTATGCTTGTCGTGGGTGTTGTGGCTATTTATCTGGCCATTGCCAAAAAATACGAGCCTCTGCTTCTTCTTCCAATCGGATTTGGCATTATTATCGGAAACATTGCCAGTGCGCCGTCAATTCCTATCGGGGTCTATGATACGGTTGCCAACGGATTCGGGATGGACAGTGTCTTCAGTTATATTTACTGGGGCGTTCGTGCTGGCATCTTCCCGCCGTTAATATTTCTCGGAATCGGTGCATTAACTGATTTTTCAACCTTGATTTCCAGCCCGAAATCTGTTTTATTGGGCGGCGCGGCGCAGGTAGGCATTTATGCTACTTTTTTAGGAGCCCTTTACTTGGGGTTTACTCCGACAGAAGCGGCCTCTATCGGGATTATCGGAGGGGCTGACGGGCCGACATCTATCTTCATCTCATCTCAGTTGGCTCCATCTTTATTGGGGCCCATTGCCATTGCTGCTTATTCCTATATGGCGTTGGTTCCTGTTATCCAGCCTCCGATTATGAAACTTATGACAACAAAAAAAGAGCGCTTAATCCGAATGCAGCCTCCCCGGAGGGTAACTAAAGTGGAGCGGATCGCTTTTCCTGTTATTGCTTTCATCGGAGCTGCGCTTATTGCACCGGGTTCGATTCCATTGGTGGGAATGCTGATGTTTGGAAACCTTCTTAAAGAGAGCGGTGTGACAGAGCGTTTGGCGAAAACAGCAGCTAATGCGATCCTGGATATCGCGACCATTCTTTTGGGTTTCTCCGTGGGGGCCAGCACGCAGGCGAGCTATTTTATTAAATGGGAATCGTTGAAGATCTTTGGGCTTGGAGCCATTTCTTTTGCTATAGCAACGGCTTCAGGGCTTTTATTTGCGAAACTCATGAATCTCTTTCTTAAACGAAAGATCAACCCTCTTATCGGGGCAGCCGGAGTTTCGGCTGTTCCGGATTCGGCGCGGGTTGTCCAGCATTTTGCCCGCCAGTATGATAAAGACAATCACTTGTTGATGCATGCCATGGCGCCTAATGTGGCCGGTGTTATCGGGTCAGCCATCGCTGCCGGTGTTTTTTTGGCTTTGTTTGTCTAATACGAAAAAAGCCCGGGATTCCCGGGCTTTTTTTATAGAAGGGCCTGATCGATTATGATCTTTTTGAAATTTCTTTTGGTCATCATTTTTCTGATTCTGCTGATCAAAATTAAGGTTAATATCGGATTGGCCCTTGTCTTTTCAGGGCTTCTTTGTCTTTTTGCTTATCATATTCCCAATTATATGATTTCCCGTTTTGCCGTTCTTACTCTGTCAGACGAGAACAATATTCAGCTTCTCCTGACCGTTTATCTGATTTACCTGCTACTCAATCTTATGGAAAAAAAAGGAAGGATCCGCTCCTTATCGGGGCATATGGGGAAAAGTAAAAGCGCCCTTGTTTTTCCTGCGATGCTGATCGGTATGATCCCCATGCCGGGAGGAGCTATGGTATCAGCGCCTTTTGTGGGCGAAATCGGGGAAAGCCTTAAAATGGATGGGGAACAAAAAGCTTTTGTCAACTATTGGTTTCGCCATGTCTGGGAATTCGGATGGCCCCTTTATCCGGCAATTATCCTTTTCATGAACGGCTTTATCCCCATACGGTTCTCCACGGTCTTTTTGGGTATGATTCCCTTTTTTCTATTAACGGTCATGACCGGGTTTTTTATGATCAGGCATGTCAGGGGCCCGTTACGTTTCGGAGCGGTCAATTGGCTGGGATTACTGCGGATCATCTATCCGATTTTGCTGCTTATTATCCTTTATGCTGCTTTTCATATCAATATTCTTATCAGTCTGGGATGCGCTATTCTTCTCTTTGTGATCCTGGAAAAAATACCTATCAAAGACTTCTTGTCTGCATTTAAGAAAATCCGTTACATTTCTATGTTCCTTCTGATTTTCGGAGCGATGTTTTTTAAAACGATTGTGCAGGAAGGAGAGATCTTCGGAAGCGTCGGGAATATAACTCCCTGGCTTCTTTATCTATTCTTTTTAGCTCTTCCCTTCGTCGTAGGATTTGCAACAGGCTTGACTGTAGCGGGGGTGAGTATCGCATTTCCTGTTTTTATGGCCCTTCTTCCCGATTTCGGAATACTCCATATTCTGGCTCTTTATGCCCTGGTCTTTGTGGGGATCATACTCTCTCCCACCCATCTTTGCCTTGTGTTGACCTTGGATTTTTTTAACGTCAAGCTGACAGCCCTCTACAGAAAGTATTTGATCCCGGCGGCCATACCCCTTTTTGCAGCGGCCGCTATTGTAGCGGCGGCGGCTTTATGGCTTAATGTTTCTTGATACGAAATAAAAAACTTGACGAAAAGGGCTATCTCTTTATAATAGGCGCAGGCCGAACCCTTAAGGAGGTTAGTATGACAAAATATGAGAAAATGGAAAAAGAACTTTTAAACGAAAAGAAAAGCAGCTGGATAAAAAAGGGGACTGACGGAAAAAAACAAGCCTTTCAGTTTAGCGAACAATACCGCCGATTTCTGTCACATGTCAAAACAGAAAGAGAAAATGTCCGTGAAGTTACGGCTATGGCTGAAAAGAAGGGTTTTTTGCCTTTGAAAGAACTGGGAAAGAAAAAAGGACATAAAAAGTTTTATGACGTGAATCAGGAGAAAAACCTTGTTCTTATCGTTTTAGGACAGAAACCCGTCACAGAAGGGGTCAACATCATCGCGTCTCATGTCGATGTCCCCCATATTGATTTTAAAATGAATCCGCTCTATGAAGATGAAGAATACTGTATGGTCAAGACACATTATTACGGGGGGATAAAAAAATATCAATGGGTGAACCTTCCCTTGGCTGTTCACGGAGTCATCATAAAAAAAGACGGACAGAAGATCGATGTCGTTTGGGGAGAAGATGAATCTGAAGGGGTCTTGACCTTTCCCGATGTCCTCCCGCATCTTTCGCGAAAAATTCAGGGGGAAAAGAAACTGTTGACCGGTTTTACGGGAGAAGACCTGAATATGATCTGCGGGTCAATACCTGTTGCTGATGAAAAAGTCAAAAATAAGATCAAGATCTCTATCCTGGAGATCCTTCATGAAAAGTACGGAGTGACCGAGGCCGACTTTATTTCTGCCGAACTTCAGCTTGTCCCTTCCGGGGCAGCCCGCTGGGTCGGTTTTGATAAAGGGCTGTTAGGGGCTTTCGGCCATGATGACAGGATTTGCGGCTACACCTCTTCTATGGCCCTTTTTAATATTGATGATCCGGAATATACGGCTGTCAATTTCCTGGCAGATAAGGAGGAGATCGGAAGTGAAGGCCGCTCCGGGATGCAGTCCTGGTTTGTCCTTCGGGTTCTTTCCGAGTTGATTGCCTTTCAGGAAAACGGTTTTAATGACCTTCTTCTCCGAAAAGCTTTGGAGCGTTCTCATGCGCTCTCCTCGGATGTCGGCGCCGGTATCAACCCTAACTTTAAATCGGTTCATGATCCTTTGAATGCGCCACGCCTGGGTTACGGAATTGTTTTGACAAAGTATACAGGCTCCGGCGGCAAAGGCGGCTCCAACGATGCCGACGCCGAGTTTGTGGCTCGTGTACGCCGTATCTGGGATGAAAACGGTGTAGACTGGCAGATCGGGACATTAGGGAAAGTCGACGAGGGCGGCGGAGGCACCGTGGCTAAGTTTTTGGCTGAATATAATATGGATGTTGTCGACGCAGGCCCGGCGCTGCTTTCCATGCATGCCCCCTTTGAGTTAGCTTCGGTCATTGACATTTACAGCTGTTATGAGGCCTATAAGACCTTTTTTGAAAAAATGAAATGATAAGGAGACAAAGTGAAGACTTTTTCCGAACTCTTTGAGCAGGTCAAAGGGAAAAAGAGATGCTTAGCTGTGGCGCACCCTTACGGGAAAGAAGCTGTCATCGCTTTAGAGGAGGCCCGGCGCAAAGGCTTGGCCCGTTCTATTCTTGTAGGAGACCGGGAAAAAATAATCTTTTCTCTGGAAGAAGCGGGAGCCGAAAAAAGTGAGTATGAGATCGTCCATGCTCCCGGCGAGAGCGAAGGCGCATTGAAAAGCGCCTCTTTGGTTGCTTCCGGAGAGGCCGATGCCTTGATGAAAGGAAAGCTGTCGACTGCTGTTTTCCTGAAAGCCGCTCTTGATGAAGAACACGGTTTGCGCTCCGGATCCCTTCTCAGCCATATTGTCCTCATGGAAGCAAAACGTATCGGCCGTTTGATCATGATCACTGACAGCGGGATGGTTTTGGCCCCGGATCTTCAGGACAAAGTGATGATTATAAATAATGCCGTGGAATATGCGTTCAGATTGGGATGGGATAATCCCCGTATTGCCGCTGTAGCGCATGTGGAAACCGTTAACCCTAAAACACAAGCGACTTTAGACGCGGCTCTTTTGTCCGGTATGAGCCGGAGAGGCCAGATCAAAGGATGCGTTATTGACGGCCCGTTGGGGCTGGACAATGCTCTTTCCCCGGAAGCAGCCGCAATCAAAGGGCTTGATTCGTCGGTGGCAGGTCATGCTGATGTCCTTCTTGTCCCGGATGTCCTCTCGGGGAATCTGATGGCCAAAGCGATGATGTATACAGCTGACTGTGCTTTTGGAGGCCTTGTCGTCGGGGGGAAAGCTCCGATTATTATGCTGAGCCGCGCCGATGATGCTGCGACAAAATTGAATTCCATCGTGATGGGGTTGCTTTAAAGAGGAGGATTTTATGGCTACGGATAAACTCAATACCGTTTTAAAAAAAGAAATTGAATCGCTGGTTGAAAAAGGGACTTCAAAGGGGAACGAGAAGGTTATCGTTTCCATCCTTCCTCCTGCGGGAGGGCGTGGCCCGCGCTATCTTTTAGAAGGGGCCGGATCCAAAGAATTTATTAAGATGAATGCTAATTCCTATTTAGGGCTTTCCATGCACCCGGATGTGATCGAAGCAGAAGAGAAAGCTGCCCGTCAATACGGAGTCGGGCCGGGCGCTGTCCGTTTTATCAGCGGTACACACAAGCCCCATGTCGAATTGGAAAAAAGGCTGGCCGATTTTCACGGCCGGGAAGCCTGTATGATCCTCAGTTCAGCCTATGTGACGAGCATGGGAGTCATTGTCCCTTTGACGACTCCGGAAACGGCCGTTATCAGCGATGAATTGAATCATAACTGCATCATAAATGCTTTACGCCTTTCGCGGCCGGCCCTGAAGCTTATTTTCAAGCATAATGACATGAATGACCTGGAAGCCAAACTCAGTGAAGCCGCAGGAAAAGCGAAACGGGCTCTGGTGATCACAGACGGGATTTTCAGTATGCGTGGCGACCACAGCCCTTTAAAAGAACTCACATCCCTTTGCCAAGCCTTTGACAGCCGTTTTGAGGAGGGTGTCATCTCTATTGCCGATGATTCTCATGGTGTGGGCGGATTCGGAGAGACAGGCCGGGGGACAGAGGAGTATACCGGTGCGCATGTGGATATCCTCATTGGCACCCTGGGAAAAGCCTTTGGCGTCAACGGGGGGTATGTCGTAGCCGGAAAGACAATCATCGACTATTTCCGAGAGACGACCCCGATGTATATCTATTCCAATCCCATCACCTGTTCTGAGGCAGCTGCCGCTTTTAAGGTGTTGGATATCCTTGAAAGCCCGGAAGGAAAAGAACGGTTAGCCCATTTAAGGGCGATGACCGGAAAGTTTAAAGACGGATTGCTCTCTTTAGGGTATGAGACATTGCCCGGTGAGCATCCTGTCGTCCCCCTACTTGTGCGGGATACAAAAAAAACCGCCGAACTGGTGAACTATTTAACAGGCAAAGGTGTTCTAGCCACAGGGTTGAATTTTCCCGTGGTTCCCAAAGGCGATGAAGAGATCCGTTTTCAGGTCAACGGGGATCATACGGCGGAGGATATTGACGCTGTCCTCGATATTTTAAAACAATATAAAGAGGAGCGGGGACTTTAAAAAAAAAACTGCAACAAAAGATTCGGCATGCGTATAAAAGAGTAGAACCATTCAAAGGAGGCTCTATGAAGAGAAGAAGTGTTGTTTTTATGATTCTGGGATTATTGATGATAACGGCAGGGTGTACGGGTACACAGACCAAAACCGATTCCGCTGTCATTGAGATTCCGGAGATTGCCTATGACTACTATGAACTGGACAACGGCCTGAAGATCTACGTCGTGGAAGATCATGCCGTTCCCTTGGTCAAATTTGAAATATGGTATAATGTCGGATCGATTGACGAACCCGAACGGATTTCAGGTATTTCTCATATGCTGGAACATACGATGTTTCTGGGGACTGAAAGCCTGGGTAAAGACAAAGTCCATCACCTGACAAAACAGGTGGGCGGCTGGGCCAATGCCGGAACCTATTATGATTTTACGATGTATGAAGAAGAACTGCCTTCGGCCAAATTGGAGTTGGCCATGGCTATTGAAGCTGATCGGATGAGGAATTTAAAAATTGATCCGGAAGAGTTTGGCAGAGAACAGCAGGTGGTTGCCCAGGAGCGCAGGATGCGCATGGAAAACAATTTCTTCATGTCTTCCATGGAAGAGATCCAGGCGGCGGCTTTCACCGAGCATCCGCTGCATCATTCTATCATCGGGTGGATGGAGTCGATTCACAACTACACTGTTGACGATATGCGGGCCTATTATATGCAGTATTATGCCCCGAACAATGCAGTCATCACCGTTTCAGGAGACGTTGATTCCAAAGAAGTCTTTGCTATGGCCCGGAAGTATTTCGGAAGTTATGAGCCCCAGGACGTGACTCGTCTGGGTGTCACAGAGCCTGATCAGACTGAAGAGCGTTTTTTGAAGCTTGAAAAAGAGACCCAGGTCCCCCTTATCGGGATGATTTATAAAATCCCTGAAGGGGATCATGAGGATATCGTGGCTTTAGAAGCCTTGAACGCTGTTTTGGTCAATAATGCGACATCACGCATAAATTCCGTATTAAAGAATGAAAAGAAAATGATTATGCAGGCGGGAAGTTTCCTCTTGTCTGTCAGGGATCCCGGCTATCTTTTTGTCTTCCTGATTCCTATGTCGGTGGATAGTATGGAATCGGTAAAAGATTCCTTCGATGCTGAAATAACACGCCTTATTCAGGAGGGTGTAACTGAGGAAGAGCTGGCGGCTGTGAAAAAATCTGTTTTAAAATCCCGTATCTTCAGCCTGAAGAGTAAAGGCTCATTTGCCTCTTTGCTGGCTATTAATACGCTTCGGTTTGATAACCCCGGTCTGTATAAGGAGCAGTATGAAAGCTTATCACACCTTACCGGTGAAGATATTAAGGATGCGGCCGAAAAATATCTTGTTTCTACAAAGAGAACTGTGGGATTTGTCGTCCCCGAAGGAAAATAAGGAAGGATAGCTATGAAAAGATATATTGTATTCATTATAGCGTTAGCTTTTTTCATTCCTGCAGTCCGGGCTGAAGTCCAATTTTCTCCTGAGCTGTTTGATGATTTGGCTCAAAGCGTCAATAAAGTCCCTGAAATCAAGATCCCGGATTATGAGCGTTTCGTATTGAACAACGGGTTAACTGTCTATCTTGTGGAAGACCATTCGCTGCCTATTATAGAAATGGCCGGCTTTATTAAAGGTGGCCGGGCACATGAACGGCAGGATATTGCCGGAATAAGCGACTTTATGACAGATCTCATGAAAACGGGAACAGCCAATAGGACTCAACAGGAGATGGACCGTTTTAAAGAACTTCACGGGCTCTCTTTCGGTATGGGTGTGAAACGGGATTATTTTACTTTAAACGGTAATGCGTTGATCGAGGATAGCGGATATCTTCTGGATCTGATATCTGATGTCCTGATGAATCCGAAATTTGATGCAGATTATTATCAGCGCAAACTGATGGAGCTTTATCAAGGGTTAAGCATGGCCCGTTCTCAGGACCCTGTTTTAGTGGATATGATCTTCTATCGGTACATGTATGGAGATCACCCTTACGGGTATGATTCGGACATCGACCTTGTTACAAATGCTGTGCAGAATTATTCTCCGGAGAAATTAATGGAGTATTACCGTGCAACAATCGCACCGAACATGACAGTTTTGGTTTTTTCCGGTGATTTTTCAATAAAAGAAATGAAAAAGGAGATAAAAAAAGCCTTCAGTCAATGGGAAAAAGCACCGTTGACCTTACCTCATCAAAAAAGCCTCGCGCCGAAAGACAAATACGGGAAAATCTATATCATCCATAAAAAAACGGCGACTCAGGCAAAGATCAAAATGGGCTTTGACCTTTTCTCAAGGGATTATCCTGAAGAAACTTCGTTCCGCATGGCGAATATGGTCTACGGAAGCGGCTCTTTCGAATGCCGTCTTATGGATACACTGCGAGTCGAAAAAGGGTATGCTTATGATGCCCGGGCCGGTTACAATGCTAATAAACTGGGAGGCGAGTATGCAGTGACAACGGATGTGGAGCCCGACAAAGCCCTGGATACTTATCAAACGGTGATCAGGGAGATGAATGACATCTTGAACCGCGTCAAGCCTATTACAGACGAAGAGCTGTTTAAAACAGTCAATTTCTTTAATGCCCTGATGCCGAAGTTTTACGTGGAGAGTATTGACGTTCTCGAATCTGTCGTTTTGAATGTGGAAATATGGAACGAAAGCGCCGATAGGATCAATGAGATGATTCAAAAGTACAACAGTATTGATGCCGCAACTGCTCAGCGTGAATTTGAGAAGAACCTGGATCCCGAGCATTTTATGACAGTGATCTTAGGTGACAAGGATCAGATCGTGCCTCAGTTCGAAGAGGCGGGCATTCCTGTCGAGATCATCGAAATGTAATGAGGAAGCGGCCCTTCGGGGCCGTTTTTTTTATCTTTTTTTCTATAAGAAATGTGCTAAAATATTTCTAAATGCGAAACAAATCCTTTCGTAATGCGTATAAGTAAGAAAACACGGAGGTCATCGATGAATAAAAAATGGATGGTTATGATTGTTGTTGTCTGTACTCTCGTATTTTCCCTTTTTGCTTTAGAAGAAAAAAGCGACTTCAAAATCGGGAATGTTTATGAAGGATTTCGACTCATAGAAAAAGAGTACATTGAAGAAGCCAAAGTTTTAGGGCTTGTTTTTACGCATGAAAAAAGCGGGGCTCGTCTGCTTAAATTGATTAATGATGACAAGAACAATGTCTTCAGTATCTCTTTTCGGACTTTGCCTCAGGATAATACCGGGGTCGCCCATATCATGGAACATTCTGTTCTTTGCGGTTCTGAACGCTTCCCTGTGAAAAGCCCCTTTGATATTATGAGGAAGGGGTCTTTACGCACTTTTTTAAATGCTATGACATCAAGCGATATGACGATGTATCCCATTGCCAGCAAGAATAAAAAGGATTTTTATAACTTAATGAATGTCTATTTGGACGGCGTCTTTCATCCGGCCCTGCTTGAGGACGAACGTATTTTGAAACAGGAGGGATGGCGTTATGAGTGGGATCCTGAAAACCGAAAACTGAGTTATAACGGTATTGTCTATAATGAGATGAAGGGAGCCATGTCTTCTCCCGAGTCAGCGCTGCATTATGCGATATCCCAAGAGCTGTTGCCTGATACTATTTATGCCAATAATTCAGGAGGGGATCCTCTGGATATTCCCTCATTGACTCAAGAGATGTTTGTGGATTTTCACAAGACCTTTTATCATCCCTCCAATGCTTATATCTATCTTTATGGAGATCTGGACACACAAGAGCAGCTGAGATTTATCAGTAAAGAATATTTGAACGATTATAATAAAAGGGAAAATGATTTTTACTATCCTGTGCAGAAACGGTTTGACGAAAGAAGATCAGTCGTTCGTTCTTACCCGGGCGGAAACAAGGAAGTGGAGAATCAGGACTATCTTTCTTATCATTATCTTATGAATAAAATTGATGACAATGTCGAAATGCTGGCCCTCACTGTTATCGAAGAGTATCTTATGGGAACACCGGCATCCCCTCTCAAGAAAAAACTGGAAGAAAAAGGGTTCGGGACACTTTTTTACAGTTCTTTTTATCCGTCTGCTTATCCTATCATGAGTTTCATTGCTGTCGGGGGAGATAAGGAGCGTGAGAAGCCGTTTGCCGCTTTAATTGACCATATGATGGCTGAAATAGCGGACAAAGGAATGGATGAGACACTGTTGGCATCCATTATCAACCGGCTGGAATTTCGTCTCCGAGAGCCCTCGGCGCGTTTTTCCAGGGGACTGGGGTATATGTTTCAAACCACCAGAGCCTGGATCACCCACGAAAAGCCCTTTGAAGGGCTCAGATTTGAGAAGGCCTTGAAGACGTTAAGGAAGGACAAAACGATCTGGCAGCGGGTCCTTCGGAAGCATTTTATTGACAATGATCATGTCCTTTCATTGACCATGATCCCTGATCCGGAAATGAATGAGAAACTTCACGCTATGGAGCAAAAGCGGCTGGAACAGATCCAGGCTTCTCTTTCTCAGGAAGAGATCGAAATGATCAACCGGGAAAATGAAGCATTAAGGATTTATCAGGAAACTCCCGATTCTGAAGAGGATTTAAGCAAAGTCCCTCTCTTAAGTTTATCGGATATTGAACCTGAGATCGCTGTTCCTGAAGGGGACAGCGCTTCAATAAAAAACATACCGGTCATGACATATGCCGGAGATACGCATGGTATTTACTATTGGGAACTCTATTTTAACATTGCTGATTTTGACCGGGAGGATCTCCAGGCCGCAGTATTACTCAGCCGTCTTTTGGGTAAAATCGGGGCAGGGGAGAGGGATTATCAGGGCCTTTCCATGGCTTTGGATCATCATACCGGAGGACTTTCCTTTAATGTCTCCCAAACACTCAATGAGCAGGATATGTCCCAATGGAATGTTCATTTTACGGTCTCGTTTAAAGCTCTTGAACGAGAAGGAAGCGCGGCCATGAAACTGCTGGGAGAAGTTCTGAGCAGGTCAGATTTTCAGTCTGCGGACAGGTTCAGGGTTTTATTGGAAAATGAAAAGACACAGATGGAACGCCGGTTAAGAAGCAGCGGTCTTGATTTTGCCATGGCAAGGGCCCGTTCGGCTTTGGGCGGGATCCATGTATACAGCGAATTGACCCGGGGATATTCTTATTATCTCTTTATCAAAGAGATCGAAGACGCTTTTCGTTCAAACCCGGAATCTGTTCTGGAGAACCTGAAAATGGTCTATGAAAAGATCTTTGTTCTGAACAGGCTGACAATCGGATTCGTGACAGAAAAGGGCCTGATGAAAAAAGGATTGTCTCAGACAAAAAAAATTACCGACAGCCTTCCTGCCCTCTACCGGGGATCACGGGCTCCGGCAAGAGCTCCGCAGGGTACGGACTTTATTTCGGGAGAGGGTTTTGCCGCTCCTTCCCGGGTGAATTTCGTCGTTCAGACAGCCGATTTCTCTAAAGAGGGACAAAAGTATAACGGTGCCTTGCTGGCGACAGCCACCATTGTCCGGAATACTTATCTATGGCAGTCTCTTCGTGTTCGGGGAGGAGCCTATGGAGGGGGGATGTCTGTCAATAATAACGGCACGGCGCATTTTTATTCTTATCGGGATCCTCACTTGGGAAGGACCTTGGAGATCTTTGCCGGCATATCAGATTATTTATCCTCTTTCCGGCCTTCTGAACGGGAAATGGAGCTTTATCTTATCGGGACAATTGCCAATCTGGATCTTCCCGATGCTCCTTTAGCCCGGGGATTGTATTTTTTCCGGAAAGTTTTATCTCAGGGAGACATGAATGAAATAAACCGCCTGAGAAAAGAAGTCTTGTCCACAACGCCGGAAGATTTAAGAAAATTTGCACCTCTATTCAGAAAAATGACAAATCAGGGGATTTACAGCATCTATGGCAATGCGCAACAGATGAAAGAAGCGCAGGGGACAGTGATAGAAAAAATTATTCCGGTGGAATAAATTGAGTTGAAAATGAATCCCGGCAGGAGTATGATTTAGCAAAAGGAGGCGTTTATGAAAAGAGTAGTCCTTTTATTCGTATGTGTTCTGTTGGGATTCACTTTCAGTTTTGCAAAGGGAAAAACATCAGATTTGGGTGAAGAGCAGGTTCTTCGCTCACAAGATAAAAACACAGAAGCCGCAGAGATCCAAGAAAAGAAAGAAGAAAAAACAGAAAACGGCGAAAAAGAAAAAGGGAAGGATAAAGCAGCCCAGTCGGACAAAAAGAAGGAGAGTCTTCTCAAGGATAAAGAAATGAATCAGGATAATAATCAGAATAAATCCGGCGGAGTCTCTGAAGCAGCTAAACAGCTCAAAGAACAGGAGCAGAAGAAGGGCGGAGTCTCTGAGGAAGCCCGTCAGCTCAATGAAAAGAAACAGACACAAAAACAATCCAAGGAGAAGAAGGAGAAACAAGAACAGCTGAAGGGAAAAAACGGCGAAAGTGACAGTGAGAAAGTTGTCGACGAAGACGACAGCGATGATGAAGAAGAAAAGGCCGAGAAAAATGCAAAAGACAAAAAAGAGACAAAGGATACATCAGCCGGCAAGAATACCGGAAAGGGCAAAAAATAATAAGAGCCGCTAAAGGCATCTTTCATATCAATAAAAAAAGGGGGCTGCAGTCCCCTGTTTTTATTCTTGAAATAATCTGTCATTTTGTTATAGTAAAGCTATCCTTATAGGGGGAAAAGATGAAGAATTTAAAACCGGTAGCTCGTTTTACTTTTGTGGCTTTTTTTTCTATGTTGATTTTGACTGCTTGTTCCGCCGGGAAAGCTAAAGAGGGATATCTCCATAACGGGGATGTTTCCTTGTTTTACAAAGAAATGGGGGCCGGTATCCCTATCATTATTCTTCACGGTGGCCCGGGTTTCGGATTCCGTTATTTAGAGTCTCATCTAAGATTTCTTTCAGAAAAGTTTAAAGTCATCTTTTTCGATCAAAGAGGATGCGGCCGCTCCGATGGTGACGGGTCAACACCGGTTTCCATGGAGCAGCTGGTGAATGATATTGAGTATTTGCGTAAAACGAAAGGGTATGAGCGTATCAATTTACTGGGGCATTCATTTGGAAGTATTCTTGCCTTAGAATATGCCCGAAAATACCCTGAAAAATGCGGGTCTCTTGCTTTAATCAGTTCGGAATATCTTTCTACCGTCTATTGGCCCCGTAATGCAGACATCAGCAGGCTGAGCAGTGATGAAAAGAGCGCTTTCAACCGTATTGTGAGAGAAGGCGCTTATAAGATCAAGGATCCGGATATCTTATCTTTTTACTTCCGATGCCTGTTTAAAACGGCCATGTATGACGGGTCTCAAGCGGAAAGAATCGATTTGGGATTAGATGAAAGCCGCATCGATAAAATGTTTCATGTCATGGAGGAGTTGCGTCCCTTTTTAAAAGAGTCTCTTTACTCCATTGTTTTTGAAAAGGAGCTTCAGGCACCGGTCTTGATCGTTCAGGGAGAAAAAGATATCTTTTCCCCCGATTCAGCGATGCATCTTCATGACCGGTTACCCAATTCGATTTTTATTATCTATAATGAAGCAGGACATTTTCCCTTTATTGAAAAAGAGTATGACTTTAAGCAGGATATTATCCGCTTTTTCACCATGTATGCAAAATAGAACTCTGTAAATCACCGGTGATGCCTGAAACATCTTCTGCTTTTCTTTTGTCCCATAAAAAAAGTATTATGCATGTTCATCAGTGATAAATCTGAAAAGGAGGCATATCTATGCAAAAAATGCGTCTGTTTATTCTTTTTTCTTTTTCATGTTTGCTTTTATGGGCATGCGGCATATCTGAAAAAGATGCCGTCATTCATAACAAAATAGACCCGGATAAAACGGAGCAATGGTCTCTTATAAAGAAAGTGAAAATCGAAGAAGGGAAAATTGACTTTTACCTTCATGATTCAGATCGCCGGGGTCGTCTGGCTGTTCTCATGCACGATGAAAAACGTCAAAGAAAAGCCGTGCTCTTTGACAAGGATTTGAACAGGATCACTTCTTTTTCTGTCCCTGATGGGAAAGGGCCGGGAGAGCTGGGCCCGTGGATCCCCGGGATGGGAATGGATGAAGAAAAAATATATTTTATTGACAGTCAAAAGAATTCCATTGAGTTTTTTGAACATGACGGCTCTTTTGACGACTCTGTCCTTATTCAGGACGGGACTTATCGGCTCTCTTTCGGAAATTGTGTCGTCACACATTTTGAAGACAATTATTATCTGGGGATGACTTATCCGGGATCTGTAGTGAAAACGGACAGTCGTTTCAACGCCATAGGGCGGGCAACCCGGGAGTCTGTATTTGAAATAGAAAAAATATTTGAAAACCTGGTCAGATACACTGTCGACGAAAAGGGTGCCGTCTTTATGGTGATGCTGGGCCTGAAAGGGAAGTATGAAATAAGAAAATACAATCGTGAGATGGCATTAATACGAACGGCTCTAAACGACGACGGGTTGAATAACATGCTGACTCTTGAAATCTGCCGGTTTCCCGACGGCTCTTTTGAGGCAAACGGCGGAGTGGCTGCGATATCTTTATGTGTAAAGGACGGGCTTCTTTATGTCTTAAGAGGTGTTGCCGGCATTAACGAAGTGAAATGGGAAAAGGGAGAAAAAAAATATTACGGCCTGCCCATTCCCGGCCTGGAGCATGGATTTGTCGATATTTTTGATGCTGAAACCTTGAAGCATATCAAACGTGTGGAAGCCGATTTTTTGAAGCCTCATCAGGACTATCGCCTTTATCCCTTAAAAGACCGTTTTGTTTTCGTGGCTGTCTATGAAGTCGATAAAGAGACGGGAAAAGGAAAAGAGACGGGTAATTACATCTATACGGCAGGCCTTGAAGACTCCTATTGATTATTCTATGCAGAGGATCAGAGAGGCCTTATAATGGAAGCGTAAAAAAGGAGGTCTGTTTTGAATCTGGAGTATTTGGACAAATTTAAAAATGAGTTCAGCGAATATACGGAACTGCGTTATCAAAAAAACAATAATGTGCGTCTCTCTTTATTGAACGGAGATGTCATCTCCAATATCAGAAACAGTTCATCGGGGATTTCTGCCCGTGTCTATGCCGGGGGTGTCTGGGGGTTTTCATCAGACCCGGAGACCGGGGAAAAAAATGTCAGCAATGTTATCAGGGCTGCTACGGAGAATGCCCGGTTTCTGGACAGCAGAGAAAACCGTCATGCCATGCCTCTTATTTACGGGAGCGCCGAAGGGTATCATGATTTTTCATCTAAACGTAAAAAAGCCTCTCCCAAAGAGATCATCGGATTTCTCAAAGAGATCGACGCCTATTTGCTTAAGAAATACCCTGACTTGACAGCACGCTCTGTAACGATGTCGAACCTTGATATGGAGAAAGCTCTTCTGACATCAGAAGGCTCACGGGCTTATTCTCTGATTCCCCGTTCTCTTCTCATCATATCGTTGACTTTGGATAAGGGAGGAGGCCCGGTCGATCTCTACGATGTCTTCGGGGGATTCGGACAATATGAAGATCAATTTGGAATTGCTGAGGACTTTTATGAATCTCTGGACCTTTTTTACGAACGTTTGAGAGAAAAATCTGCGGGGATTTATCCCGATGCCGGGGAGCATGATGTCATCCTGGACGCAGACTTGGCCGGTATTTTAGCCCATGAGGCCATCGGCCATACCACAGAAGCGGATATTGTCCTGGGCGGCTCCATAGCCGGCGAGTATCTCAACAAACAAGTTGCCAGCCCCCTGATCAACCTTGTCGATTTTGCCCATACAGCAAGAGGACAGCAATGCCCTGTTCCGGTCTATGTGGATGATGAAGGGACTGAAGCTGTCGATAGTGTGATCATTGAAAACGGGATATTAAAAAACTATCTGTTGAATAAGGAAGCAGCCCGTCATTTTGCAATGAACCCCGCCGGCAATGCCCGGGCTTCTGAATATACCGATGAACCCTTGATCCGTATGAGAAATACAGCGATTCTTCCGGGAGATGATAAGTTTGAAGAGATGTTGGCATCCATAGATAAAGGATATTATCTGGTCAAATCGAGTAACGGACAGGCCGACAGCACAAGTGAGTTTATGTTCGGAGTCGTTATGGGCTACGAGATCAATAAGGGGAAAATCGGACGGGCGTTGAAAAACACGACGATATCCGGAGTCGCTTTTGAAATGATGAAGACGGTTACAATGGTTTCAGATCAAATGTCATGGAGTTGCACCGGAATGTGCGGGAAAAAACAAGCTATTCCTGTTGGAATGGGAGGGCCGGCCGTGAAATGTAAAATCAATATCGGGGGTAAATAATATGGAAATGTCATATGATAAAAGCCGTTCTCTTCTTGAAAAGAGCTGCAAAGCCCTTCAAGGCTCAGGTGCGGAGAAAAGTTCTTGTTTTCTGACTTATTCAAAGACTCATGAATTAAATGTCGATGGCGGGGAGATCAGCCTTTTCAGGACGATTTTTGACACCCGCTTGACTTTGGCCGTCATTCACGAGTTAAAAAAAGGAACAGTGACAACGAACCGGACAGATGAGCGCTCTCTTCAAAACGCTGTTGAAGAAGCCTATGAAATGGCGTTGTCATCGCAGCAGGATGCTGCCTATGATATTGCTGAAGGCCATACGCTAAAGGTAAAGGGGAATATTTCGGAGCCTGAGAGCGAACTCATGTACGAGAGGCTGAAAGAGATGACGGCTTTGGTAAAAGAGCGATGGCCTGAGGTGATTGTAGAACAGGCCATTTTACGCCATAAAGATAACGTCAGACATTATCAAAACAGCAGATCAGCTGATCTTTATGAAGAACAGGGATATTATGAATTGATGATGATGTTCACAGCGAAAAAAGGGGCGAAAAGCTCCTCTTTCAACGGATGTTTTTTGGCTATGAATGATTTGTCCCGTCCCCTTCTTAAATATGGAGGATTGGAACGATTGATCAGCGAGGCACCGCGCCAGATCGAAGCCCGGCCTTTCCCCGGGAAAAGTGTCGGGGATATTATTATTACACCGGAATGTTTAGACGACTTTATTGAATATTTAGCTATTCATTTAAGCGACAGAGCCTTGATCACCGGAACTTCTTTTCTTAAAGATTCGCTGAATAGGACCGTAGCGCCGCCTTTTCTGACTCTCAAATCTGCCCCTCGGGATACAACAATGGCCGGAGGATATGCAATCACACGGGATGGTTTTCCGGCAGAAAACCTGACCATTATTGATAAAGGCGTTTTGAAAAGTTATCTTCTCAGTCAATACGGGGCCAATAAATGCGGTCTTGAGAAAGCCGTAAACGACGGATCTTTCTATGTCATAGAGCCCGGGTCAGAGTCCCTGGAGTCGATGATCAGGAACGTTGATAAAGGGTTGATCCTGAACAGATTTTCAGGAGGCAATCCCGGAGAAAACGGAGATTTTTCAGGAGTAGCCAAAAACAGCTTCCTGATCGAAAACGGAAAGGTGAAGGGAGCCTTGAACGAGACGATGATCTCCGGAAATGTCAGGGAATTATTTCTTAACATCAAAGGGCTGTCCAGGGAAGTCATTGATACGGGATATAGCCGGCTTCCATGGGTACATTCCGGTGGTGTTACGATCTCCGGTAAAAGCTGATTTACAGGC